>SMEQ01000182.1_pt1 | contig 20311 bp, 13 predicted proteins | sample 2456281 | NCBI WGS metagenome assembly SMEQ01 (sample SAMN10132596, study PRJNA489261) | soil metagenome | isolation source: day1 antibiotic-loamy sand soil ammended with raw manure from dairy cow... | place: USA | collected 2015-04-01
ATTCATCATTGGCATTTCAGGTGGAATAGATTCTGCGACTGCCGCGATCCTTTGTGCTCAGACAAACTTGGAGGTCATTGTTTTAAACATGCCCATTCGACAAACGAATGCAGAATATGCTCGAGCAATTGAGCAAGCAAAAGATTTAGAAAATCGTTTTCCAAACGTCAAGTCAATGAAAATTGATTTGTCACCAAGTTTTGAAAGCATTGAAAAAACATTACCAAAAGAAACAACAGAAAACCACTTGGCAATGGCCAACTCCAGATCCAGGCTTCGCATGTTGACCTTATACGCCATCGGGCAAGCACACGGTTTATTGGTTGCAGGAACAGGTAATAAAATTGAAGATTTTGGAATCGGATTCTTTACCAAATATGGCGATGGAGGTGTAGACATTAGTCCGTTAGCGGATTTGTCGAAAACAGATGTTTTTAATTTAGCCAAAGAACTTCAGGTAGTTGACTCGATTCAACAAGCAAAACCAACCGACGGTTTGTGGGAAGATGGAAGAAGTGATGAGGATCAAATTGGTGCAACTTATCCCGAACTGGAATGGGCAATGGAATTCAGTGGCGATGAATCGACATTGAATGATCGACAACAAGAAGTTTTAGCGATTTATAATCGATTGCATCGAATCAATTTACATAAGATTGAGCCGATTCCGGTTTGTGTTATTCCAGAAGTTTTAAAGTAGTTATCTCGTTTTAAGCTTCTGGAGCTAATCGCAATACAATCCCATCTATTTCTTCCGAGATGTGTATTTGGCAACCCAAACGGGAATTATCCTTCACGAAAAACGCCTGATCCAACATGTCTAATTCCATGTCTGATTGCTCAGCCAATGGCGTATCGGATTCTAAATAACACTGACACGTCGCACACATCGCCATTCCACCACATTCGCCTAAAACTGGCAAATCGTAGGATTTACAAACTTCCATGATATTCATATTCATGTCTGTCGGTGCGACTAATTCGTGTCGCTCGCCTTCTCTATCGATGATGATTACGGTAATGTCTGTTGCCATGTGTGTTGTGTTTATTTTTTTTTGCAAAGATAAGTAATTATTAGTGTCTTTTGAAATGGGGTTTAATTCTTAGAGTTAAAATTACTTTTGAGTGCATGGCTTCGATGAAGATTGCTTTTTAGGACTTAAGATTATATCACTTTCTTTTTTTTGGATAATGTGTTTGTTTTTTATTTGAATCCAAGAGTCCGCTAACGCTTAGTTGCTTGATCAAAAAAGAAACAAAAAATCAAGCCTTCGTGATTGAAGTTAACTTCGTTGCTGCCTTCGGCGGTGCTTTCGTAAACTACAGCATTTCACTGCGTGGCTCCTCGCGGTTTTCGTATTTATAAATTTGACTCATTTCGATGAGCTATCGCTATCTCAATCGTTGACACTTTGCAGTGCGCCGAAAAAACCGTCCAATCACTATGGCAATTCTTATACAGAACTGAGATTTTAATTGAACTTATATTCCTTTTTTTTTAGACCTTTGAATGAGTTTTACGATGAAGTACAGCTGTTTTCACAACAGCAAAATTAAATAATTCTGATTTGAAAGTTAAGCTTCTTGCGCCATCATTTTCTTGGTGAATTCCCAAAGTACAACGCCGGCGCAAACTGAAACGTTTAAACTGTGTTTGGTTCCGAATTGTGGGATTTCGATGATGTAATCGCTTGCGTCAATTACGTCTTGGTCTACGCCGTCTACTTCATTTCCAAAAACCAAAGCTATTGGTTGATTGGGAAGTTGATCTACATTTTGTAAAAACGTCGTTTTCTCTGTTTGTTCGATGGATGCAACGATTATGTTTTTTGATTTCAATTCATTTACCAAGTCAATAATCGATTCTCGGTGTTCCCAAACGACACTTTCGGTTGCTCCCAAAGCGGTTTTGTGAATGTCGCGATGTGGAGGAATGGCGGTAATTCCACACAAGTAAATCTTTTCCACGTTGAATGCATCCGCGGTGCGGAAAAAAGAGCCGATGTTGTTCAAGCTACGAATGTCATTTAAAATTACCGAAATTGGAAATTTCTTTTGGACTTTAAATTCTTCTTCAGAAACTCGATCGAGTTCCCATAATTTTAATTTCTTGTTCAATGTTGTTGATTTTAATTTCGCTTGCGGCTGAAAATGTTTTTTTTCTTTACAAAGATAATTTTTCTCTTCGAAGGGCTTATTTAAAAAGGTGCGGAATTTGGATTGTTTTTTTCGAAGACTACGCTTCGATGAGAAACCTTTTTCGGAAATTTAGATTATCCCACTTTCTTTTTTTTGCTTGATCAAAAAGAAGAAACAAAAAACACCGCGAAGCAGCATCGCAGATAATCAAGCCTTCGTGATTGAAGTTAACTTCGTTGCTGCCTTCGGCGGTGCTTTCGAAAACTACAGCATTTCACTGCGTGGCTCCTATGTTTGTAATTTTATAAATTTGACTCATGTCGATGAGCTATCGCTATCTCAATCGTTGACACTTTGCAGCGCGCCGAAAAAACCGTCCAATCACTATGCCAATTCTTACACAGAACTGAGATTTTAATTAAACTTTTAATTTTTTGAATTCACCTTTTAAAATGCATGGGAAATTCTATAATTGCCGTTTAAATGGAGTTTAAATAGAATGATAATAATCCCTGAAAAGCTCAAAATTGAATCACTTTTAGATAGAATGAACAATTTGTGTCTAAATTTGGTCAGAATGTTGACAAATTTTGATAACATCCTTGAAAAAACAGTTGAAAGTCGAAGGCTTGGGGTTATTTTTGCTTGTTCATTATCTGACGTATATCCATGGCAAAAAAGATTCCAGCTGAAACCCCATTAATGAAACAATACAACGAAATCAAGGCGAAGCATCCGCAAGCCTTGCTCTTGTTTCGCATTGGCGATTTTTACGAAACTTTTGGCGAAGATGCCATCAAGGCTTCCAAGATTTTGGGAATTGTGTTGACCAAACGAAGAAACGGCGATTCACACATTGAATTGGCGGGATTTCCGCATCATTCGATTGATACGTATTTGCCAAAATTGATTCGTGCCGGACAACGGGTTGCCATTTGCGACCAATTGGAAGATCCGAAATTGACGAAATCAATTGTTAAGAGAGGTGTGACGGAATTGGTAACTCCAGGAGTTTCGTTCAACGATCAAGTGTTGGATCACAACCGAAACAATTTCTTGTGCGCTATTCATTTGGACAAAGATCTTCACGGAGTTTCTTTCTTGGATATTTCTACTGGAGAATTTTTGATTGCGCAAGGAAACTTGGATTACATCGATAAATTAATTCAGGGTTTTGAGCCGAGTGAAATCATTTACCAAAAGAAAATGAATAAACTCTATCATGAAACTTTCAACGACAAGCACCACGCTTTTAAATTGGAAGACTGGGTTTTTACGACGGATTTTGCCAATGAAACCTTGAACAAACATTTCGGAACCAAGAACTTAAAAGGGTTTGGTGTCGAACAATTATCGCACGGAATTATTGCTGCCGGAGCGATTTTCCATTACCTTTCTGAAACCCAACACCATCAATTGGGTCACATCACCAACATTTCTCGCATCGAGGAAGAAAAATACGTTTGGTTGGATCGCTTTACGGTTCGAAATTTAGAATTGATTCAATCCCACAACGACAATGCAACGACCTTGATTGATATTTTAGATAAAACCAAAACTCCAATGGGCGGTCGCATGATGAAACGCTGGATGGTCTTGCCTTTGAAAGATTTGAAACCGATTGAAGATCGCTTGGATGCGGTAGAGTTCTTTGTTGAAAATGAAAACATTCGATTCGAATTGCTGGAACGCTTGAAAGACATTGGCGATTTGGAACGCTTGATTTCTAAAGTTGCTGTTGGACGTGTCAATCCGAAGGAAATTAAACATTTGGAAAACACGCTTCGACAAATTGAACCGATTCAAAACTTACTGAAATCCACTTCCATTCCTTCTTTGCAACGCATTTCAGATCAGTTGAATCCTTGTGCAAAACTGATTGAATTGATTGATACGCACTTCATGGAAGAGCCTGCAACCCAACTCGGAAAAGGAATGATCATTGCTTCTGGAATTCATGAAGAATTGGATGATTTGAGAAAAATCTCGTTCTCAGGAAAAGACTACCTGAACGAGTTGCAAATCAGAGAATCGGAACGCACCGGAATCCCCAGTTTGAAAGTCGCATTTAACAACGTGTTTGGATACTATTTGGAAGTCACCAATACGCACCGCGACAAAGTTCCGGAAGAATGGATTCGCAAGCAGACCTTGGTGAATGCAGAGCGTTACATCACCGAAGAATTAAAGGAATACGAAGGGAAAATATTAGGAGCAGAAGATAAAATCTATGCAATCGAAAGTCGCTTGTTGCAAGAAATTATTCTTTCAATGGCCGATTACATTCATCCAATTCAACACGATGCGGTATTGATCGGTCGACTCGATTGTTTGATTTCATTTGCGGTAATATCTGAAGAAAATAAATACACCAGACCCCAGATGAACGAAGGTTTTGCCCTCAAAATCGAAGATGGTCGCCACCCGGTTATTGAAAAACAGTTGAAAGCCGGAGAAGAATACGTTGCCAACGACGTTTATTTAGACAACGAAACGCAACAAATCATCATGATTACCGGTCCAAACATGTCTGGTAAAAGTGCATTGCTGCGACAAACCGCCTTGATTTCTTTGATGGCGCAAATGGGTTGTTATGTTCCTGCGAAATCTGCTGAATTGGGCTTGTTGGACAAGATTTTCACCCGCGTTGGTGCTTCCGATAACATTTCGTCGGGCGAATCTACCTTCATGGTGGAAATGAACGAAACTTCCAGCATTTTGAACAACCTTTCTGAACGAAGTTTGATTTTACTGGATGAAATTGGTCGCGGAACGAGCACATACGACGGAATTTCCATCGCTTGGGCGATTGCAGAATACATCCACGAACATCCAAAATTCAAAGGAAAAACACTTTTCGCAACGCATTACCACGAGTTAAACGACATGACCAAACAGTTTGACCGCATTCAAAATTTCAACGTATCTGTCAAAGAAACCGGAAATCGCATCTTGTTTTTGCGAAAATTGGTTCCCGGCGGAAGCGAACACTCATTTGGAATTCACGTTGCCAAACTGGCCGGGATGCCAGCTTCAGTAATCAACAGTGCCAACAAGATTTTGAAACGAATGGAAAGCGCACACGTTGGTAGTGACAAAGAAAAAATCAAAGAATCCCTGGCCGAAAAAGACATGCAATTGAGTTTCTTTCAGTTGAATGATCCTGTTTTGGAGCAAATTCGCGAGGAATTGGTGGCGATTGACATCAATACGTTTACACCAGTTGAGGCGTTGATGAAGTTGAATGAGATTAAGCGGTTGACGGGCGGCTGATTTCGGCTTCGCTCAATCACCCTTTGTAATAGTAGGATTCGCTTGGATGCGCTTTGCTAATATTCACCGTTATGTTGTTGGAAATGAATTTCGGTTGACTGAAACAAACGTTTAGTTGAAAGAAAAACTTTAACCGCCGACTGAGCGGAGCCGAAGGCAATGGTTAGCGGAGGTAAAACGTGCTTATTTAAACAAAAAAAGCGACAAGCTCAATCAAGAACCTGTCGCTTTCATATTTTAAAAGAATCAGCGAATTCGCTAATAACTTCCTTACAATCTTTCGATTACTCCAGCAGCACCTTGACCTGTACCGACACACATCGTTACAACTCCGTACTTCTGATCACGTCTTTTCAATTCATTGATGATTTGAACGGATAGTTTCGCTCCCGTACAACCTAGTGGGTGACCCATTGCGATTGCACCACCATTTACGTTTACGATTTCTGGATTAATTCCAGTTTCGCGAATAACGGCGATGGATTGTGAAGCGAAAGCTTCGTTCAATTCGAATAAATTGATGTCGTTGGTTGTCAAACCAGCCATTTTAATTGCTTTTGGAATGGCGTCAACTGGACCGATACCCATGATTCTTGGTTCTACACCAACAACTGCGTAACTCGCCAATCGTGCAACTGGTTCTAATCCTAATTCTTTGACCATTTTCTCAGACATCATCAATACGAAAGCTGCACCGTCAGACGTTTGAGAAGAGTTTCCAGCGGTAACTGAACCTCCTTCTGCAAAAACTGGTCGCAATCCTCCCAAGCCTTCCAAGGTACTTGCTCTTGGTCCTTCATCTGTATCAACAACATACGATTTTACTTGTCTTTGTTCGTTGGCATCTAAGAATATATTTTCAACTGTTACTGGAACAATTTGATCTTTAAAATATCCTGCTTTGATTGCGGCAATTGCTTTTTCGTGCGAATGCAATGCGAAAGCATCTTGCTCTTCACGGGTTACGTTGAATTGTTTTGCAACGGCTTCCGCTGTCAATCCCATTCCCCAATACCACGTTGGATTTTCCTTAGCAACTTTCGAGTTTGGAACAATTCTCCAACCACCCATTGCCATTACTGACATGGATTCAACACCACCTGCGATGATGCAATCTGCCATTCCTGTTTCGATTTTCGCTTTGGCAATTGCCATCGTTTCCAATCCAGAAGAACAATATCTGTTGACAGTCATTCCTGGAACTTTGTCTGTATTCAAAGACATCAACGAGATCAAACGTCCAACGTTTAAACCTTGCTCTGCCTCTGGTGTAGCATTTCCTACGATTACATCGTCGATGCGTTTTGGATCCAATTGAGGGAATTGTGCCATCAAATGGGTAATTACGTCTGCTGCTAAATCATCTGGTCGGTAAAAACGAAAGCCGCCTTTTCCCGCTTTTCCTACTGCTGAACGAAATCCAGCAACTATATATGCATTTTGTTTCATTATTATTCTCTTTTAGTTATTGTAATTAATCAAAGACTTTTTGAAATCGATTTCTTAATTTCTTAAGATTTTACCGTATTTCACCAAGCTTTCTAGTCGCTCTAACGTTTTTCTTTCTTGACATAATTCCAAGAATTTCTTACGCTCTAAATCCAGCAAATACTGCTCAGAAACAACCGTATTGGCAGATAAATCACCACCACAAAGAACAAATCCTAATTTTTCAGAAATCACTTGATCGTGCTCAGACATGTAGTTTCCAGAAACCATGGAGTTTGCACCCACGTATACAATTCCCAATCCTTCTTGTCCCATCACGGTGATGTTCTTTTCTCTTTTTGGAGCCATGTATCCTTTGTCAGCCATTTCCAAACATGCGTGTTTTGCACGTTTCAATTGGTGTTCGCGGCTTATAATTACCTCATCGATTCCTTCTCTCAAATAACCTAAGTCAAACGCTTCGTATGCAGAAGTGGAAACTTTCGCCTGACCGATTGTCAAGAAACGTTCTCTCATTCTGTTGATTTTGATGTCGCCATCTTTCAATTCATCTGAAAGTCTTTTCGCAAATTCTTTCGAACCGCCTCCACCAGGGATTAATCCAACTCCAAACTCAACCAAGCCCATGTATAATTCTGCGTGTGCAACTACTTTATCAGCATGCATGGATAATTCACATCCACCACCCAAAGCCATGTTGTGCGGTGCTACAACAACTGGAACGTTGCAATAACGAACGCGCATCATCGTGTCTTGGAATGCTTTTACAGAGAAGTTTAACTCATCAAAATCTTGTTCAGCCGCCATCATGAAAATCATTCCCACGTTTGCTCCTGCAGAGAAATTTTGACCGGTGTTGTAAATCACCAATCCTTTTTGGCTTTCTTCCGCCAAGTCGATCGCTTTGTTGATTCCTTGAATCACGCCGCCACCGATGGTATTCATTTTAGTATGGAATTCTAAGTTCAAGATTCCGTCTCCTAAATCAACGATGGTTACGTCGGAGTTTTTCCAAACGGTATTCTCGTCGCGCAATGCATCTAAAATCACCAAGTCTTCCGTTCCTGGAATCACTTTGTATGCTCCGGATGCGATGTCGTAGTATGATTTTTGTCCGCCTGCTTGCTTGTAGAACGAAGTAATTCCTTTCGACTTCATTTCACCGATCCAAGCTGCCGGTTTCTTTCCGCTTGCTTCCAACAATTTCATTCCTTGATCGAAACCAAGAATATCCCACGTTTCGAAAGGACCTAATTCCCATCCAAAACCTGCTTTGATTGCATCGTCAATTCGGTATAATTCATCTGAAATTTCTGGAATTCGGTTGCTCACGTATGCGAACAATTGTCCGAACATTTTGCGATAAAACTCACCCGCTTTATCCATTCCCATGAACAACATTTTGGTACGTTGTTTCAAGTCTTCAACTGGCTTCGCCATGTCAAGTGTTGGGAATTTTACTTTATTTTGAGAACGGTATTCCAAGGTATTTAAGTCTAGGACTAAAATCTCAGATTTACCCGCTGCATTTTTTGTTTTCTTGTAAAAACCTTGGTTTGATTTAGAACCCAACCATCCGTTTTTCACCATCGTATCGATGTATGCTGGCAATTTGAAGAATTCGTTTTCTTCGTCGTCCTTCGCATGTTCGTACAATCCGTTGGCAACTAAAACCAAAGTATCTAAACCAACTACATCCGCTGTACGGAATGTTGCTGATTTTGGACGACCCAAAACTGGACCGGTTAATTTATCCACTTCTTCAACCGTCAATCCCATTTCGTTTACCGTATGGAAAAGCGACATCATGGCGTAAACTCCAACTCTGTTGGCGATGAACGCTGGTGTATCTTTACAAAGAACTGTTTTCTTTCCTAAAATTTTACTTCCAAAATCCATCAAGAAGTCAATCACATCTTGATTTGTAGAAGGCGTTGGAATGATCTCCAACAATTGCAAATATCTCGGTGGATTGAAAAAGTGTGTTCCACAGAAATTCGCTTTGAAATCTTCGCTTCTACCTTCCGTCATCAAATGAATTGGAATACCCGAAGTGTTGGACGAAATAATCGTTCCTGCTTTTCTATATTTCTCTACTTGTTCGAAAACCGATTTTTTGATATCCAAACGTTCGATTACTACTTCGATGATCCAATCTGCATCTGCAATTTTGGACATGTCATCGGTAAAATTTCCGGTTTGAATTCTGCTTGCGAAGCTTTTTCTGTAGATCGGTGAAGGATTTGACTTCACCGCTGCCATGAGCGAATCGTTTACAATTCTATTTTTAAAATGAGGCGAATCGACAGTTAATCCTGCTTTTGCTTCTTTCTCAGAAAGTTCTTTCGGCTGAATGTCCAGCAAAATCACTTCACAACCGACGTTTGCAAAATGACATGCAATTCGAGAACCCATTACTCCTGAACCTAAAACGGCTACTTTTCTAATGTTTCTATTCATGATTACGTTTATTTTTTGTTGATGGTCATCGCATTTTTCAACTTCCATCGCTTTGTTTATTCTATTTATTTTATCCCTTGTAACTCTTCTCCTGCAATTTGATCGATTTTTTCCATCACCTCAAAGTACACTTTTAATTTTGATTTTGGAATTTTCGCCTCTAATTTTTCATTGAAATCCATCACCACTTTTTTAGACAGTTTTCGCATGGCGATTCCGTGTTCAGTCAGTAGAATCAATACTTTTCGTTTATCCACGTCATCCACCCGACGGTAAATCAAATCATTGTCCTCCATGGTTTTTAAAGTGCGAGACAAACTCGTTGGCTCCATTCCCATTCGAGGTCCTAGCTGCGTACTGGGTGTCCCTTCTTTGTCAATAATTAACAAGATGTACGCAATTGAGATTGTCGAACCATGAACAGAAGCTTGTTGATTATACAGTCGAGAAATCTTATGCCAGGTTTGGCGAATGTAAAAGTCGATTGTTGGATTTTGTATGTTTTCCATTTGAAATTTAAAAGTTGCTTATAAAGTTATAAAAATATTCAATGCGTGCACAACATTTCCGACAAATTAATTATGCACACATAGAATTTTATGGTCTTATCCTCCTTTGAAAAGCATGCGGACTGTGTTTGATTATGGCCTTTAGAATGTATGGAGCTAAAAAACCAACTTACAAAAAAGAGTCACCTGCCTGTGGGCGGATGACTCTCGATCATTTGAATTTATTTTGACTTAGTTGCCAGTAATCTCAAACTCTGTTCTTCGATTTAACTGTCTACCACTCTCCGTCGCGTTCGTTGCAATTGGATTCAACATTCCATAACCTTTCGCCGTCATTCTTGAGGCTGTAATGCCTTTTGTTTTCAAGTAATTCACAACAGCTTCTGCTCTTTCTTGAGAAAGTGTCTCGTTTAAGGTTGCCGAGCCGGTATTGTCGGTATGTCCTGAAATTTCGATTTTCAAACCAGGCACATCTTTCATCAGTTTAACCAAACGCTCTAATTCCGTATTGGATTCCGGTCTCAACGTTGCTTTTGCCACATCGAAGAAAATATTTCGCAAAGCGATTTTACTTCCAATGGCAATGTTTTTCAATTCGATCACCTTGTTGACCAACGCATCTTCACTTCCATTTGGAATGTCGAAATTCTCAGAGTGGAATAAGTATCCTTCAGCCTTAACAGCAATACCGTAGTTCTTACCAGATGGTAAAGTCAAGATAAATTTACCCGTTGCACTGTTCGTTGTAAACGATTCAATGATTTTACCGGACGCGTTGTCCGTGATATCAATCACCGCTTCCACCGCTTTTTTGGTCATTGCATCGATTGTAATTCCTTTAAAAACCGTCAAAGATTTTTTATTCACATCCACTTTCGCCTCAATTTGATTGTCTTTAATTGGCATCGCGATGGAAGCCAATAGGTAATCTTCTACATCTACGATCGGTGCTTTGTCATCACCCCAGAACGTCACTTTGTAGATATCAAACCCTCCTTTTCCACCTGCACGGTTGGAGGAGATGTAAGCAAATTTACCGTTTGCCGTTGGAGCAAAAAAGAAATCATCGTATGGTGAATTAATCGGATACCCCATGTTTACCGGAATCGACCATTGACCTTGAACTTTTTTAGACATAAAAATATCGTAACCACCCATCGAGTCAAATCCTTCAGAAGCCAAATACATCGTCTCGCCATCTACGGTAATGTAAATCGGTCCTTCGTTGAACTTAGAATTCACCGTTGAAACCATGGTTGCCCCCATGTAATCTTTCCGAATTTTACTTTGCATGGCCGAAAACATGACCTCCGAACCATTGCTTCGGTTTTCATTGTCTCTTGTAAAATAGATTCTCCAACCATCGTCGTTGTAGCATGCGTATTTCTCATTGGCTCTCGGACTGCTGATTTGATTGGACATGATCACCGGATCGGACCATTCCAGTCCTTTCAACTGAGATTCAAAAATATCTGTTTGATCATTTACCCCCGTTCGGTGCAACAACATTTTTGTTCCGTCGTAACTAATCGTATTGGTCACATCATCTACATCGCTGTTGATCGCACCCCTCAATCGCTGTGGCACATTCCACTTGAAATCCCTCAGGGTAGTGCTGTAAATGTCGTGATCGTAGCCACCCACTTCGTTAGGCTGATTGTTATTGGGTCTGTTTGAAGATAAAATCATTTCCGCTCCGTCCACAGAAATAGAAGGTGCAATGTCGTCAAACGCTGAGTTGATTTCATTCATGTTGTCAACCCATGCACGAACAGGACTTTTAATTCCTTTTTTTGCTGCAGCACATTCTCTTTTTCTTTGTTGTACAAACTTACTAAAACTATCTGCTTTTTTGTACTCATTTTCAAATGCTGCATAGCTTTTAAGGGCTCCATCAAAATCACCTTCAAGCTGCATTGCGTATCCGTAATAGTAATTTAAAAACGGGTCGCATTTAGGGTCCAACTCTTTCGCCTTTTTGAAGTATTCGATGCTCAGAAAAGGATCCGTAGAATTCGCGTGACAAACGCCTATTTTATAATTAATCTCCGCATTGCTGGGATTAAAAGCTTGAACTTCTAAAAATAATTCCAATGCTTTTTTGAAATTCAATTTGTAATCTTGCACATTGAAAACCGCCTCTGTTCCCGCGGTCATAAATTCATTTCCTTTTTTCAGGGCTTCCATTGCTTTTTTGTAGCCGTCTTTGTCGTCTTTAAAATTGGACGCTTTAAATTCTACATTCTGTCCAAACGAAAAACCAATCGTTGCGAAAAGAAAGAGCGTGGAGAATATATATTTCATTTTTACCATGTCTTCATATTTTACTTTTATCAAACTTGAATTAGTTCGTGCAGTTTCCTGAATAAAAACCACCGGCAACTTCTGCACCTAACTCCTTTCCTTTGTTCCAATCTTCACAAGCACCTTGCATGTTGCGAAGCATCTCTCTAGCAATCCCTCGATTAACGTATGCCGACGCGTAATTGGCATCCATTTGAATCGCTTTGGTTGCCATCTCTTCCGCTTTCTGATACTCTTTTCTTTTCAAGTGAACGGAAGCCATGTTGGAATATGCTGGTGCATATTTTGAATTCAATTGAATCGCTTTTTCAAAATCCTTGATTGCATCATCTATTCTGTTTTGATCCATCTGCGTAGCACCTCGGTTGTTGTAAGCCAAATAATAATTTGCATCAATACTAATTGCTCTATTAAAAGCAGCCATCGCACCGATGTAATCCTTCATTCTTTTTTTGGTGGTTCCAATGTTATTCAAAACGAAAGTTAAGTTCGGGTTTTTCCGAATGGCCTCCTCGTAATCTGCAACTGCTTTTGGGTATTGCTTCATCATTCGATAGCAACTTCCGCGGTCGTTGTATGCATACGCAAACGAAGGATCCAATTCGATTGTTTTAGAAAAATGCTTTAGAGCACCCTCATAATCTTGTTGCAAAAATCGCAAAGTTCCGTAATTGTAATACGCTTTTGGATTTTTGGGATCCAGCTGAATGGATTTTTCATAATTTTTTTCTGCAGCAATGTAATTGTTCACTCCTTGCAACGCTCTCGCTCTTTGAAAATAAGCCTTGGCATAATCCGGATTCAATGCAATCAGCTGATTAAAAGTAACTTCAGCATCCTTGAATTTATCTAATTCGTTTTCAGCAACTCCTTTGTTGTAATAAGCGGCTGTAAAGTTTGCATCCGAAGCAATGGACTTTTTAAACGATTCAATCGCCCCTCGGTAATCCTTTTTATTAAATTGCTGAATACCTGCATTGTAGCTCTCCTGACTTTGTGCGATAGAAGCATTCTGCTCATTCAAAGACGCAATGGAATCACGGTAAGCAATCTCCCGGGGAGTCAAATCCTCCACTTGTCCCACCACACTAACTGTCAGCATAGTAAACAGTGAAAAGACGAGTATTTTTTCTTTTTTCATAGTAAGTTTTGCATTAATTTTCGGATGTAAGATAACTATATTTTTCGTTTTCGAATGAAATAGTTTTCAACATTTCCCAAGAAATTGACCAACGGTTCGAATGGTTCGTTAGGCTTTATTATCTTTGGTGTTTAAAAATAAAATAGATGTCAAAAGAAGTATATATAGTCGATGGTATTCGTTCTGCAATTGGAAGCTTTGGTGGAACCTTATCTGCTGTTCGAGCGGATGATTTAGCAGCTCACGTGATTAAGTCCTTGGTGGAAAAACACCCAAACTTGGATTTGAATTTAATTGAAGATGTGATTTTCGGATGTGCCAATCAAGCAGGTGAAGACAATCGAAACGTGGCTAGAATGGCTGGCTTAATGGCTGGAATACCGTTTACTGCTGGTGGAGAAACTATAAATCGACTTTGTGCTTCAGGAATGGCATCGACCATTAATGCTGCTCGCGCTATTAAAGATGGCGCTGGTGAAATTTACATTTCGGGCGGTGTTGAAAACATGACACGCAGTCCTTGGGTGATGTCAAAATCTTCTACTCCATTTGGAAGAGATGTTGAAATGCACGATTCTTCTTTTGGCTGGAGATTTATCAATCCAAAACTGGAAGAATTATACGGTGTTGACAGCATGGGAAATACCGCTGAAAACTTGGCTGAAATGTATGACATCTCGCGTGAAGATCAAGATCTTTTCGCTAATTGGTCGCAAGAAAAAGCCACCAAAGCACAACAAAATGGAATTTTTGGAGAAGAAATCATTGCCGTAACCATTCCACAAAAAAGAAAAGATTCCATTATTTTTGAAAACGACGAGTTCATTAAACCACAAACCACGTTTGCTGGATTGAGTGGATTGAGAGCTGCTTTCAAACGCGATGGATCAGTGACTGCAGGAAATGCATCTGGACTAAACGATGGTGCTGCAGCTTTATTGATTGCTTCAGAAGACGCGGTAAAAAGTCAAAACTTGAACCCATTGGTGCGAATTGTTGGCGCTGCAGTAGCAGGAGTTGAGCCACGCATCATGGGAATTGGACCTGTCTTTGCTTCTCAAAAAGTACTGAAAAGAGCCGGTTTAACATTGGATCAAATGGATATCATTGAAATCAACGAAGCCTTTGCCGCGCAGTCTTTGGCTTGCACCAGACAAATGGGCTTGGCAGATAACGATCCGCGAATAAACCCAAACGGTGGAGCGATTGCATTGGGTCACCCGCTTGGAATGACAGGTTCTCGAATTTTATTAACCGCGGCAAAAGAATTAGTTCGTACCAATAAAAGATATGCTTTGGTAACACTTTGCATTGGAGTTGGTCAAGGTTACGCTACAATTATCGAACGCGCATAATCAACCTTTTTCAAATCGAAACGTTTTATTTACATAGACGATTGAATTTATGAAAAACTTTACCTTCGGATTACTGCTTACACTTTCACTGGTTTCTTGTAGAAAGGAGAAAGTATTTTGGGAATCGAATTGGTCATTGCCATTGGTAAGTGACACCTTAAATTTAAAAAACTTAGTGACGGACTCTATTTTATCGGTTAACAATTCGGGAAACTACCAGTTGGAAATCAATCGAAACATAATGGATATCAAGCTCTCGGATTACATTCAATTGCCTGATACCGTTGTGAAACAGAAATATGCGCTCGGTGTTAACTCACTTACGGTTAATCCGGGTACAAACTTCCTGACAAACAACAAAGACCACATGTTCTCTATTGAAGATGCTCAACTAAAAGCCGTTCACATATCCAAAGGCACCATCGATGTTAGTGTCAGTAATCCATTCAATACCAAAACCATTTTTACGATTAACCTTCCAAAGGCTAAGAAAAATGGCACCATGATTTCGAAACAATTCTTTGCACCTGCGGGAACGCTCCAAAACCCTTCGGTTGTAACAGCTACCATCGATTTAGCCGGGTATGAGTTGGACTTGAGAGGAACAGATGAGAATGGGTACAATTTACTCCAATCAGAAATGAATGTTGGCTCTGACCCAAGCGGCAATCAGATTACGGTGACTAAGTTCGACAGTACTTCTTTTACGCTCCACATGAAAGACATTCAAATTGAATATGCTCGCGGTTATTTTGGACAACTTTCAGTGGTAGATTCATCTGATTTAAACATCGACTTCTTAAATAAAATCACATTTGGATCATTAGACATTCCTGCCACCAACATTGAATTTTTGATTTCAAATGGCATTAAAGTGGCTTCCGTGGCAACTATCCACAGTCTGAAAAACACCAATTCCAATACAGGAAATACCGTTTCGTTAACCCATAATCAAATTGGTGTTCCGCTCGATATTCATCCAGCGATTGGCTCGTGGAATAACTTCATCGCTTCTCTCAAGACACTTTCCTTTACAAGCACCAATAGTAACATTGAACAATACATTGAGAATCTAGGTGCTACCCAAAAGATTAAGTATTCTTTGAAGTTAAATCCGCACGGAAATTTATCTGGTGGTTGGGATGAATTCTTTCCTAACAGTTCTTTGAAAATTAAGATGAAAGCGAATATGCCTTTAAGTGCTTCACTGACAAATTTAACTTTTCAAGATACATTTAAATTAGACTTTAAAAATCAAAAGGACAAAACACATCTAACGCAAGGAAAAATCAAGCTTAAAATCAGCAATGCGTTCCCACTTCAAGGTGCGGTGCAACTATTTTTGCTGAATGCAGATGGACAAGTAATTGAAACCATTTCAGGATCAGAAACCATTCTTTCTTCTATTTTCGGTTCAGTTCCAGTACCGGGTGAAATACAGAAAAATAATTCTATCGTTTATTTTGATCTTACAGCAGCAAGCTTGACAAACATCGATCAAGTGAAAAATGTGGTTGTGAAAGCAGTCATGAACACACCTGATCAAAATCAGAATTCAACCCACGTATCCATACCGGACGGTGCTTTTGTTTCCTTCAAACTATCCGCTGCCTTTCAAACTGAAAATCGATTTTAGACATGACGAAGTATTTAGGGATTATATTTGTTTTAAGTGTTTTTAAAGTTTCAAGTCAAACTTTAATGCCAATCCAGCACGATACCAACTTCATCAAGCAGGAAATAATTATTTCTGGCGATGGAGATTTGAGCGCAACTGCGATGTCAAAAAGCATGTTTAATCCTTTTCTTTTTGGTGGAGGAATAAGCAATGAAACAAAAGACAAGGCATTAGCACTTCAAAAAAACAACAATCGAATTGGTCTTACAGCTCAGGCTGAATTTGAATACCGCAATTACAATGTCAATCTTTTTAAAAATCCGAGATATGGTTTTTTAATTCAGGGTGGATATTATCTTTCTGCTTATGGGAACTACAGCAAAGACTTGTTTGAAATGGCTTTCTATGGAAACGAAACCTTTTTAGGTCGAACTGCAGACTTCTCATCTTCAAGCATGCGGTTAACTGCTTTTCAAAAACTTGGGTTTGGAGTTGTAGACAAAAAAAGCAAGTCTTCTCTCTCACTCAATTTCATCAACATTTCGTCCTATGCAAATGCAGCGATCCAACAAGGAGAAATATCGCATGACTCAGACGGAGAAAATATCGACTTAGTACTAGACGGTCGATTTGCGCAAACGCAAGGAGCTAATTTCTCGAAAGGAATCGGTGCATCCATTGATTTCGACTATCGCATTCCCGTTCTTTGGCTGAAAGATCAAACTGCATTTGTACAAGTTCAGATTAAAAACTTTGGTTTTGCCTATTTAAATCAAGGCGTAAAATCATATCAAGTGGATTCAAATTATCATTTTTCAGGATTTAACTTGGATCAATTAATCAACAGTTCGGAAACCTTTTCCACTGATTTTTCACTCGAAGATTCCCTAAACCTTCGTCCTGAAAATAAAAAACAACTGGTAGCACTTCCATTTTTTATCCAAATTGGAAAAATCGTAGATGAGCATCATGCTGGGAAATTACAATCTTTCTTTGGTGTGAGAATTTATCCTACCGCTTCTTACGTGCCGATGCTATACGCTGGTGGCAACTGGAAGCCTGCAGATTGGTTAAACCTGGGTCTTTCTGTAAGTTACGGAGGTTACACCAAGTTTAGAGGCGGATTGTATGCTAGTTTTAAAATGAAAAGTGTACACTTAGGAATTGGGACAGAAGATGTATATGGTTTGGTTTCTAAAAATGCATTGGGTGAATCACTAAATATTCGAATGAGATGGAGTTTATAAGAGTTGTATTTGGAATCACATTTTTGATCTTTAGCTTGCAAGTTCAAGCACAAAGTAAATTTTTCAAAAGCTATACAGGCAAAGGTTATGATTTCGGTGAAGGTATTGTTCAGCTAGCTGATAGCTCTTACCTCATCACAGGTGCATCGAGTAGTTTCGGCGACGGTCCAGCACAAGCATTTATTTTACACGTAGACAAGTTTGGAGGTCGTATTTGGTCAAAATCGTATGGAGGTCAAGAAAGCGAACGCGGAAGAAGGATATTTTACGTTGAGAACGATGGAATTTATGTGGCGGGATACAGCAGTTCGATGAGTCAAGGCTCGTTTGATTTTTATTTTTTCAAGACCGATTTAAGTGGAAATCTTCTTTTTGAAAAAACATACGGAGGTCCCGGTTTTGAAAAATTACACGATGCCGTTCTTGTTCCTGGAGACACTAGTTTTATTCTTGTTGGTGAAACCAAGTCCAATCCTGAAGAAATCGAAAACATGTACATCATGCGTCTCAAGTCAAACGGTGATACTTTGTGGACCAAGCAACTTGGCTCTTCTGGTTTAGACATCGCCCGTGGAGTGGAGATGATCAGCGACACTACTTTTGTGGTTGCAGGAGATTATTACGATACAAATTCAAATCACCAAAAAGCATTTCTGATGAAAATGCACATCAATGGAACAGAGGATTGGTTAAAGAAACTTGGTAATGAAGGTGATTATTCATTCAACGACGTAGCATTTGATGAATCTAGAATACGTGCTGTTGGATACAATCGGTATACTAAAAACAACGTAGATTATTCCCGAACTTATAGTTTTGTAGCAGATATCGATGGAAATACACTCAATCAAATTGTTGATTCTTCTGCTTCTGGAGGTACCTACACACGTTATGGATACCTTACCAGTTACAGTGAAAACTCTAATAAATTTTACATTTCAGAGCAATCCACACTTGGCGTTACTCCAACCCTTGTTGGAGGTGGTGAAGACATTATCATCGCAAGGTTTGAAGGCTTTCTTTATTGGTCAGGAACGGGTATAAATGCTTCTTATATTGGAGATGATCAAATCAATCAACTGATTCGAACTTCTGATGGTGGCGCAGTGTCCATTGGATACAACTCAGCTGGCGGGGCTGGTGGAAATAACATCACCTTGCTGAAAATTGGAAAGAACGATGACTTTGTGCCCCCATACACCATTCCCAATGAAGGAAGTTTGGTGTTCAAAGAGGAGTTGGACGAATCCATTCAAGTTTCTATTTATCCAAACCCGGTAGAAGAAATGCTCCAAATTGAGGTGGCAAGTCATGAAAAAGCTCAACTTGTTGTGCTGAATTCTTTAGGCGTTGTTGTTGCAGAAACTGAGTTTAATCATCTGACTTCTATCGACCTATCTGATTACTCGAATGGGTTGTATTTCGTTAAATTGGAGATTTCAGGAGCCACAAAAACCTTTAAGGTTCTCAAAAAGTAGATTCCGGCTTTAAACTCTAATTTTTATTATTAAATTTGCCCTCCGTAGAAAGACAATTGTACGAGTTCTGATGGTAAATATATGCATTGAATGATTTTGAAAGACACCCTTAGACTTGTTTTAAATTTTCTCCACTTAGACCTGACGAAAAACCTGGAATACGATCGATTGACCAAATCGATTATGAAAAAGGTAATTCAAAAAGATTCTAATTGCATTGACATTGGTTGTCATAAAGGAGAAATATTACAATTCATTCTCAAGTTAGCACCACAAGGAGCACATTTTGCTTTCGAACCAATTCCCTATTTGTACGATCAATTGAACGTTAAATTCAAAGATCAAGCAACTGTATTTCCATTTGCACTTTCTGACAAAAGCGGTCAAACGACTTTCAATCTGGTGAAAAATGCACCTGCGTACAGTGGAATCAACAAACGCAAATACGCGGTTGAAAATCCAGAAATTGAAGAGATTCAAGTTGAATTAAAACAATTGGACGAAGTAATTCCCGCAGAAACCAAAATTGATTTCATTAAAATTGATGTGGAAGGCGGCGAATTTGACGTTTTGAAAGGAGCTAAAAACATTTTAAAAAATCACCAACCGATTTTGGTTTTCGAATGTGGAATTGGCGCCAGCGAATTTTATGGAACCAAACCCAAAGAAATTTTTCAATATCTAACTGATTTGAATTACAAAATTTCGACATTGGGTGCATTCATGAAACAAAGTTCGCCGTTAACGATTGCAGAATTCGAAAACGCATTTACCAACAACACCGATTATTATTTCATTGCATCCGCTTGATCTAAATTCAATTCTCGTTTTTCCTTAAGTTAAATCTCATTTTTTTGATTCATTTTCAAGCATGAAAAAGATTTAAAACTAATTCGGACAAAATTGTCTGATTAAAAAATATTGTACTACATTTGAAGATTGATTGAATAAAATGAATCATTAAAAGAATTCAAATGAGTGAAAAAATGAGAACATTGACTGAGCCATTTAAAATCAAAATGGTTGAGCCTTTACGAATGACAACAGAAGAATATCGAACGGAAGCATTAATAAAAGCAGGTTACAACACCTTTCTACTTCGTTCAGACGATGTATTTATCGATTTACTGACAGACAGTGGAACCGGTGCGATGAGCGACAAACAATGGAGCGGCATCATGCTCGGCGACGAAAGTTATGCGGGTGCAAGAAGCTGGGAGCATTTGGAACGAGTGGTGAAAGACTTAACCGGAATGGAGTACATTCTCCCAACGCACCAAGGTCGCGCAGCAGAACGCATTTTATACAGCATTCTGGGCGGTTCTGATAAAACATTCA
>SMEQ01000183.1_pt1 | contig 20292 bp, 13 predicted proteins | sample 2456281 | NCBI WGS metagenome assembly SMEQ01 (sample SAMN10132596, study PRJNA489261) | soil metagenome | isolation source: day1 antibiotic-loamy sand soil ammended with raw manure from dairy cow... | place: USA | collected 2015-04-01
CATCGTAAACATAGCAACCTACTTTTGAATTTTTTTCTCCTGCTTTAGGATACTTATAAGTGTAAGAGCCTGGATAAAGGTTTTTTTCGAATGTTTGAAAAGAGAATTCCTCAACCTCCGACTCATCGGTCTTTACATAAGCAAGCAGTTCGTTGTCTGGAGAAAACTCCATCAAGCTTGTAGTAGCAAACTCCTCTTCGTATACCCAATCGGTAGCTCCATTTATTATCTTATTAAACGCACCATCTTTGGTAATCTGCAATTCTGTATCGAAATCGAATTTAGCTACCCAAATATCATTATCTATTACATAGGCCAACATTTTGCCATCGGGAGAAAAAGTGGGTATCATCTGTTTAGAATCGTTCTCGGTGAGTTTTCTCACCAAATTGCGCCGCACATCGTGATAATAATAGCTTGCTTTAAATGAACGACGATAAATTTGTTCTTTGTCTGTGTACACAATTACCCTAAACTCGTCGGGGCTTACCAAAAACCCTTGAAAAGAATCGAATGTACATTGACGCGCCTTTTGGGTGCTAAAGAGTGTGTCTACAACATTGCCCGTGGCATACTCAAATTTTATGACGGCATTACTCCTATCATTCATCTGATAATAATGTAGCCCATCGGCTGACGAAACTACTGGTTTTACACCTTTTGAACTATAAACACCATTTACAATTTCTTGCAATCCGTATTGCTGTGCAGCTACACTAAAGCTTGCAATAAAAAGCACAGCTAAAAACCAAATCTTTTTCATATATAAACTTATTTTTAATACAAATATATGATATTTATCTCTACTTTTAAGCTTTAATGGATAGGAGAAACACAAAATAGACCATCTAGCAAAGTTTCTTTGCATAAAGAAGCTAAAACTTTGTATAGCTTTGCAACACATACAGAACCATTAGTTACTACTTACAGCAATTTACAAGGTGCAAACCCACTTTCGGCTCGTGCCGAAACCTACTTTGCAGTGTCGATATTGCTTTCGGTTTGGGCCTAAAACCATTTAGCCTGCCGTCTATGACCAGTAAACACAAAGGTTATTAGAGATTTACTAATAAAAACACTAAAATTGCAATAGATATTGAATTTAGTTTTTAGAGAAAGCCTTATTAAAACAAAGAATGCCTTACAATCAGGCCCTTCTCTTTGATAGTGTATAGCAACACTAAGATGAAAAACATGAATAATAAGATATGAAAGCTCCACACAAAAAAAATAATGTTATCTTTGCATATTAGTTTTAGACCAATTGACAGCTAAAACAGAGCAAAAAAGACAATTGGGTATTTATCTAAATTGGTATTTTCTCAGAATCACACATGAGATAATATCAAATAAATAGAAGAAAATGAATCTGCTTAGAGAAAAAATGTTTAAATATGATGCTCCGCAACGCGCAAAAGCTGCTGGCATCTACCCCTACTTTCGAGTAATAGAAAGTGACCAAGATACTGTAGTTACCATAAACGGAAAAAAAGTTTTAATGTTTGGCTCTAACGCCTACTTAGGACTCACAAATCATCCAAAAGTAAAGGAAGCTTCTATAGAAGCTACCAGAAAATATGGTTCGGGCATGGCGGGCTCTCGATTTCTTAACGGAACGCTTGATATACATATCGATTTAGAGAGAAAACTTGCCAACTTTATGCGTAAAGACGAAGCAATTGTTTTTTCGACAGGATTTAATGTAAATCAAGGAGTTATTTCTTGCATTACAGGCAGAGAAGATTATATACTTTGGGACGAAATGAACCACGCCTCCATAATTGAAGGACAACGACTCTCATTTTCTAAGAAGTATAAGTTCCGCCACAACGATATGGTCTCGCTTGAACGTCAGTTGATAAAATGCAACCCTGGGAAAGTAAAACTCATTGTTGTAGATGGTGTGTTTAGTATGGAGGGCGATGTTGCCAATCTTCCAGAAATAGTACGTTTGGCTAAAAAGTACAATGCCAATGTAATGGTTGACGAAGCACACGGTATTGGTGTGATGGGCAAAAACTTTAACGGAAAAGGCGCTGCAGAAGAGATGGGCGTGTTAGACGATATTGATTTAGTAATGGGAACCTTTAGCAAGTCATTGGCTTCTATTGGTGGATTTATTGCAAGCGACAGCAGTACCATCAACTTTTTGCGACATAACTCTCGCCCTTATATATTTAGTGCAAGTATTACACCTGGTGCTACAGCTGCTGCATCTGCGGCACTAGATATACTAAAATCGGAACCCGAAAGAGTTGAGCAACTTTGGAAACTTACAGATTACTCTCTAAAGCGATTTAGAAATAATGGTTTTGAGATAGGTAAAACATCTACTCCAATCATTCCTCTTTATGTAAGAGATAGCGACAAAACATTCTTATTAACTAAGATACTTTTTGAAGAAGGTGTGTTTGTAAATCCAGTAGTTCCTCCCGGAGTTGCTGCAAATGATACATTGATACGCTTTTCGCTAATGTCTACCCACACCATCGATCAGATTGACGAAGCGGTAGATAAAATCACAAAAGTATTCCGTCAATTAGATATAATAAAATAAAGCTAGCTTAATAATAATAAGCCACACTTTACTAAATAACAAAACTGCTCAATAGCAAATAAGATTATCTTATTTCATTGAGCAGTTTTTCTTTTAAACTATTAAACTAATATCAGGGAGTAAACTTTATTACTTATCTGACAGGTAGGTTGCAACACCTTCTTGAGTTGCAGACAATGCCTTATCTCCTTTTCTCCAATCGGCAGGACACACCTCGCCATATTCTTCTGTAAACTGAAGTGCATCTATTACTCTAAGTATCTCATCTACACTACGCCCCAATGGCATATCGTTTACAACCTGATGACGCACAACTCCCTCTTTATCAATCAGGAACAATCCGCGATACGCCTCTGGCGAACCTTCAAAAAGCATGTTGCCAAAAGCGTCTTCTGCATAAAACCCAGCCAATACATCATAGCTCATTGATATTGTTTTATTGTGGTCGGCAACAATAGGGTATTTTACACCTTCTATACCTCCATCATTTCTTGGGGTTTGTAGCCATTTCCAATGTGATGTGGCCGAATCGGTAGATGCAGCAACAACAACAGTGTTGCGCGATTCAAACTCAGCTATTTTATTTTGAAATGCAATTAACTCTGTTGGACAAACAAAGGTAAAGTCTGCTGGATAGAAGAAAAACACAACGTATTTCTCTCCTAAATATTGATCTAAACTGAAATTTTCTATTATTTCGTTCCCATTAACAACGGCTTGTGCGTTAAAATGAGGAGCGTTTTTTCCTACTAATACTGACATATAAATGTTTGTTTTAAAATTTTTGACGGTGCAAAAGTAATTTATTGTATCGTAAACAATTAATAATTTGCCGTCTATCAGTCATCAAAAATAACTATCGTGATAGTAAACTCCTTACTACTAGACACAACAATCGCTTCAAGAAAAAAATATAGATAATTCTCATATAGGATATTAATAGATACTATTTTGAGGCTAAACTGTGAAACAATCATTAATAAACTTATTTAACGCTCTCTAAATAGGGCATTCACACAAAAAATGAGTACTTTTGCACGCAATAAAAACCTAATAAGACTTATTCCTATGTCATTTATTGCAGATAGAATTATTACTGAAGGGTTCACTTTCGACGATCTGTTGTTAGTTCCCGGATATTCCGAAGTTCTCCCACGGGATGTTGATTTAAGCACAAAGTTTTCTAGAAATATCACGTTGAATGCGCCAATTATTTCGGCAGCTATGGATACTGTTACCGAAACCAATATGGCTAAGGCCATTGCACGCGAAGGCGGTATTGGGGTGATTCATAAAAACATGTCGATTGAAAGACAAGCCGATCAAGTACGCGCCGTGAAACGTGCCGAAAACGGAATGATACTCAACCCCATTAGTACAACACGTGACAAAACAGTAGCCGATGCACTAGCTACTATGGCCGAATATCATATTGGCGGCATACCAGTGGTTGATGCCGAAAATCGTATTGTTGGTATTGTTACTAACCGAGATTTGCGTTTCGAACGAAACATGTCGAAACTGATTGACGATGTGATGACTAAAGAGGTTGTTACTACCAACCAGTCTACTGATTTAGAGGCAGCAGCAGATATTCTACAAATACACAAAATAGAAAAACTTCCAGTAGTTGATGCAGATAATAAGCTTATTGGGCTTATTACATACAAAGATATAACCCAAGCAAAAGACAAACCTTTTGCATGTAAAGATGAGCAAGGACGTTTGCGAGTTGCTGCTGCAATTGGTGTAACAGGCGACTCTATAGAGCGTGCCAATGCACTAGTAGAAGCAGGTGTAGATGCCATAATAATTGACACTGCTCATGGGCACTCTAAAGGTGTTGCCGATATGCTTAGACAAGTAAAAAAACTGCACCCAAACATCGATGTTATAGTTGGAAACATTGCCACTGGCGAAGCTGCCAAAATGTTGGTTGAAGCTGGTGCAGATGGTGTTAAAGTTGGTATTGGCCCGGGTTCTATTTGCACCACCCGAATAATTGCTGGTGTGGGTGTGCCTCAAATATCGGCCATATACGATGTGGCTTGTGCACTAAAAGGTACTGGAGTACCAATTATTGCCGATGGTGGATTGCGCTACTCGGGCGATATAGTAAAAGCTTTGGCTGCAGGAGCATCATCTGTAATGATGGGTTCGCTACTGGCAGGTACTGAAGAATCACCAGGTGAGACAGTTATCTTTAATGGTAGAAAATTCAAAACATACCGTGGTATGGGTTCACTGTCTGCTATGCAAAAAGGATCGAAAGACAGGTACTTTCAGGATGCAGAAGACGACATAAAGAAATTAGTTCCTGAAGGAATTGAAGCCCGGGTACCCTTCAAAGGCAGCCTGCAAGAGGTTGTGTATCAAATGGTGGGCGGATTACGTGCAGGAATGGGTTATTGTGGTGCAGCTACAATTGACCAATTGCACTACGCTAAATTCACCCACATTACTACTGCGGGGTATGCTGAGAGTCATCCTCATGGAGTGATGATTACTCGCGAAGCACCTAACTATAGTCGTGGAAATGATTAAATAGAAGTACACCTTATAAAAGTGTTACTCTTTTAGATATTATCAAACATGAAAAACGTTCTCAATTATTGAGAACGTTTTTTTGTGACAAGATACTTCTAGTTATTATTCGAAATAATAAAAGAAAAAACTATCTTGCATACTAGTTATCTCTCTACCCTTATACGCCTAAACTGAATTAGAGAGAACTAAACTATATATATATTAGAACAATGCTACAGAAACCAACAAATTACATACAAGACTTAAAGCATATAATAGAAACAATAGGCAACAAATATGCTCCTGATAAACGTGTAGAACTGTTTTCGATTGAGGTAATTGATTCTGAAAAAGGCCTGCAGTTAAAAGGTGAAACAACCAATAAACCTGCTTATAGAGAATTGATTGCTGAAGCAAAGAAGCTGTTCCTGCTTATAGAGGATAACATTAGAATACTGCCCGACGAAGTAATTGGCGAGAAAAACTGGGGAGTTATTTACAATTCGGTAGCTAACATGCACAGCAAACCAACTCACAAATCTGATATGGTTTCTCAAGTATTATTGGGTATGCCTGTAAGACTATTAGATATATCAGGCGATTGGCTTCGCATTCAAGCTCCTGAAGGATACATTGGTTGGATATCTGGTTCAGCACAGCCATTAAAGCATAAAGAGCTGAAAGATTATTTGGCTAAGCCTAAGATAATCATCACTTGTCAGTATGCAAAGTCGTACAGCAAAGCTGATGTGGAATCACAATCAGTATCAGATATTGTAATCGGAAATATATTTACACTAGATGGTGAAAAAGACAATTTTTACAGCGTAACCTACCCCAATGGCAGAGTGGCTTATGTTGAGAAACAAAATGCACAAGAGGTTGCAAATTGGTTCAACGAAATAGAACTTACTGGCGAGAGCATTCTTAAAACTGCAAAGCAACTAATGGGTGTTCCATACGTTTGGGGAGGCACCTCTTCTAAAGGACTTGACTGCAGTGGGTTTACCAAAACTGTTTATTGGATGCACGGAATTATCATTCCTCGCGATGCATCTCAACAGGTATTCTGTGGTGTAGAAGTAGACAACAAAGGAGATTTTAGAAATGTGAAAAAGGGCGACTTTGTCTTTTTTGGTGAAAAAGCATCCGTCGAAAACCCAAAAGAGAAAGTTCTTCACGTTGGTATATATATTGGCAACAGGCAGTTTATACATGCTTCAGATTACATCCATATAAGCAGCTTCAACCCCGAGGATAAACTATTTGATACTTTTAACACCAATAGATATTTACGTACCATGCGCTACATTGGCTCAGAAGGAACTTCAGGAATAACACCAATTGCAGAACATTCTTTTTACAGCAAAGATTAGCCTTACTGATAATGAATAAAACAAGCAAAATGAAACTAACTTGGATTCCCTACAATTTGCAACTGAAACACACATTCACCATATCGGGGTTTTCAAGAACAAGCACCCCCGTAGTCCTTACCCGTATTGAATATGATGGATTGGTAGGATATGGCGAAGCATCCCTCCCACCCTATTTGGGCGAAACACAGGCATCGGTGATTGAATTCTTGAAAAAAGTAGACATCTCTTCTTTTTCTAACCCTACTCATTTAGATGAAATTCTACTCTATGTTGATAACATTGCGCAAAACAATACAGCTGCAAAAGCGTCGATAGATATTGCATTGCACGATTTAGTGGGCAAAATAATTGGTGCTCCATGGCATACAATATGGGGGTTGAACAAACAGAAAGCTCCCGACACCACTTTTACTATTGGTATAGATACAGATGAAATAGTACAAGAAAAGACACGTGAAGCAATGGACGATTTCAAGATATTGAAAATAAAAGTTGGTGGAAGTAATGACAAACGTATGATTGAAGCTATCCGCACGGTTACCCATTTGCCACTGGCTGTTGATGCAAACCAAGGGTGGAAAGACAAGCACGAGGCGCTTGATATGATACATTGGTTGAAAGATAAAGGTATTGTAATGGTAGAGCAACCCATGCCTAAAGATGATTACGACAATATTGCTTGGCTCACAGAGCATAGTCCACTACCTATTTTCGCAGACGAATCGTTGCAGCGATTGTGTGATATTGAAAAGATAAAGGGTGTGTTCTCTGGCATCAACATTAAACTAATGAAGTGCACAGGAATGCGCGAAGCTTGGAAAATGCGAAACTTAGCTGAAGCACTGGGTATGAAAGTGATGATTGGTTGCATGACAGAAACATCGTGTGCTATATCTGCAGCCGCTCAACTATCGGCAGGACTAGATTTCGCAGATCTAGATGGTGCGTTGCTAATAGCCAATGATTGTTTTGATGGTGCAACACTTGAAAAGGGTAAGATTATTGCTAAAGACTTGCCAGGGATAGGTGTACAACCGAGACATGAGCTGCTGTTAGGAAAATAAAAAACCCAGATGAGTTCTGTGTTTTTCTCATCTGGATTCTTAGTTTTTTCTTCTAAATATCCTTAGACTCTACTAGCAAACAACCCGCCTTGTACATCTCATCCAGAGCTTTTTGGCCATCGCCCACTTCTAAATCTACTGCAGCAATAGCATCTGTCACCACATAAGTATGAAAGCCAAGTTTGCAAGCATCAAGCGCCGATGCTCTCACACAATAGTCAGTTGCTAGACCTACAACGTAGAGTGAACCAACATTCTGTTCTTTCAAATACGCTTCGAGCGATATATTTGTAGCATCAAAGGCAGAGTAACCTGGGTCGTCGTGTCCTGTTCCTTTCAATACTATTTGGTCTATTTTCTCTTCATCCAATTTCGGGTTTAGCTCTGCTCCTATAGTATTTGCAACACAATGTACAGGCCAATCTTCAAAGTGAGTGGATTCTTCAGGATGCCAATCTTGCGTTGCAATTACTAAATCCATTTTATCTATCAAGCCATTGATAACTGGCACAATTTTATTTCCTTCATCTATTGCTAAAGAGCCTCCTGGAGAAAAATCGTTTTGTAAATCTACTATTAATAATGTCTTTTTCATTGTCACTGTTCCTTTATATATTTGATAAAACTTAAATTAAAGTGTAAAAATACTACACCCTCTATAATATAACAAAAAATATGATAGGAGGTTTAATATATAGCTATTCATTCTTCACGCCAACAAAGCGAATCACACAGCTTAAACCATTATGATGGCCACCTTCGCTTAACTGCTTTTCCGATTCTTCTAGCTCTATAATCTTGAAGTTTTCGAAATCAGACCGAATATCCTCAAGGGTATATAGCATATCAATATTTTTGGGCCCGCCTCCACTATCTCCTTTTAGTTGGTAACTGAGCTGTTTTTTGCTAAAAACTTCCATAATAACAGTGCCACCAGGGCGTAGATGATTGGCAAGGTCTTTATGTATAGTAGCTCTATGTTTTGAAGGGAAATGAGTAAATATCAATGCTATCACATCAAATTGCTCCTTTTGATAGTTCAAGTCATGCAACTCGCCCACATGATAGTCAATGTCCACATTATGTTTGCGTGCAAGACTTTCTGCTTTTCTTTTTCCCTCCGCACTTAAATCGTACGCAGATACTTTCCATCCTAGTTTCGCAGCATACACACCATTGCGTCCCTCACCTTCGCCCACAAAAAGGATACTCCCAGCAGGATGGGTTTCTAATTTTTCTTTAAGGTAAGTATTCGGATGTTCACCATATACATATTCACTAACGGAATACCGTTCGTCCCAAAAATCTGATTTTGTAGCCATTATATTATTTGCAGTATTTCTATTATTAAACAATACCTACTAAACACTTATCTAGGTTGAATAGTTATATAAAGAATTAACTAAATGATTTCATTTCACACAAATAGCTAATTACAATCTTTATAGCTATCACAATCAATTAAAGATTTATTTTTCAAATTCTAAGCTAGTTGCTTTTATAAGTCGACTTCAAGACAAATTGCAGCTTGGCAAGAAGAAAAGTTGACTTTGTTCCATTTCTCTTCATTTAGCAATCATTTTAAATAGAGAATCGTAAATTTTCGATCCGAAACCTACTTTTCACTCTGATGAATGGTTGGTTTGGATTGTAATACATGCTTTTCTTCATGATGAATTGTATATTTAAAAGTTATTTGTACAATTCATAGAGATGAATCATAGAAATAAAAGATATTGGGACAATTCATAGAGATGAATCAAAGAAAAAAAAGTTATTGCTACCATTCATAGAGATGAATGGTAGTTTTAAAAGTTATTTGTGTCATTCATCAAGATGAATCAAAGATAAATAAGTTATTTATGCCATTCATAGAGATGAATAGTAGATAAATAAATTATTTGTGCCATTCATAGAGATGAATCAAAGAAAAAAAAGATATTTATGCAATTCATAAAGATGAATCATAGATAAATAAAATATTTGCACTATTCATAAAGATGAATCATAGATAAAAAAGTTATTTATGCCATTCATTAAGATGAATGGTAGATAAATAAAATATTTGTGTCGTTCATCAAGATGAATAGTATAAAAAAAAGAAAGTTATGAAATTCATCACGATGAATTGAAGCTTTAGAAGTTACATATGTCATTCATTAAAATGAATTGTGGTTATAGTATCTATACATGAACAGAATAATTCAATTAAAGAAAAAAATCACTATATGTAGTGATTGATGGGCATTGATTTTTGCGTTTACTTTGTATGTAAATAAAAAACAGATTATAAAAAGAAGACGATGAAAAAAGCAATTCTATTTTTTCTACTTACATTAAATGTTGTTTTTGGTTTCTCCATCAATTATATTCCCGTTGAAAACGAGGAGAAAGGCAAAGATACTATCAGAACACTTAATTTAGACGAGTTTGTTGTAACAAGTTCTGTAAAAGAGACCAATGCGCTAAAGCGTATGCCTACAGCAATATCAATAATATCGCCAAAGATGCTTCAAAGCAGACAAGTGCAATCTCTAACAGATATGAGTGGAATAGTACCCAACTTTTTTATACCCAACTATGGGTCTAAAGTATCTACACCAATATACATTCGTGGAATTGGCGCTAGACTGGGTGCACAAACGGTGAGCCTCTATGTAGATAATGTGCCCTACTTCAATGCATCGGCTTTCGATTTCGAGTTTCAAGACATACAGCGCATAGAAGTACTGCGTGGAACACAAGGCACCCTATACGGAAGAAATGCTATTGGGGGCATTGTAAATGTTTATACACTCTCGCCACACACCTATCAAGGTAGCACTGTGGAGATTGGTGGTGGAAATTATGGACAGATGGAAGCTCGCATGTCTAACTATAGTAAGTTTAGCGATAAGTTTGGAAGCTCTCTGGCGCTTTATTATAAAAAGAATGATGGCTACTTTACTAACAATTACACTGGTAAAAAAGCCGATGATTATGAGAACATGGGTGGACGTCTAAAGCTTGAACTGGAAGCTAATGATGCATTCAGTGCTAGTTTGTTTAGTGTTTTCGACCACGTATCGCAGGGTGCATTCCCATATATGCACATAGATTCTACGGCTGTAAATTTTAATGAGCCATCGTCGTACAAACGCAAACTGTTTTCTCAAGGACTTTCTTTAAAATATCAAGGCGAAGGGTTTGTAATAAACTCCAACACTGGCTACCAGTACCTCAATGATGAGATGTATATGGATCAGGATTACTCGCCACGCTCAGTATTCTCCATTCTTCAAGAACAAAACCAGCACTCTATAAGTCAGGAAATAACATTCAAATCTGACAAAAAAGACCGTTACAATTGGGTGGTTGGAGCTTTTGGGTTTTACGACTATAGAAAGGTATCAACACCAGTTGCACTAAAAGAAGACGGTGTGAAGATGCTTCAGCAAAGAATAGACAAAGGAATGATAAACATACCTGAAGACAAAAGGCCTTCTGTTAAATATGTAAATGACAGAATAGATTTACCAGGAATATACCGCAAACCTTCAAAAGGGATTGCTTTTTTCCAACAGTCATCAATGAACAGCTTGTTTGGAGCAGAAGGACTATCACTTACATTTGGTATACGCGCCGATTACGAGCATACAGCCATAGAATATTTTACAGAAACACAAGGTGTGGAAGTGAAACTTGACATACCATCCATGCGTCCAGGCATGCCTCCTCTTTCTTTTAACATGAAAAGTGACACTTTAATGGAGGGACGTTTCTCTAAAGGATTCTGGGAAGTACTCCCAAAAATTGCTCTGCAATACGATTTAAGAGAGGATGCTTTTGTGTATGCATCGGTATCTAAAGGATACAAAACAGGTGGTTACAATGAGCAGTCGTTTTCTGACATATTGCAAAATGCTATGCAAGAAGCCTTGATGGGTAAAATGCCTGGTGGAATGGCACCTGGCGGAACAGGTGGAAGACCTGGTTCTACTCCTCCAACGGAACCTGACAACAGCGTAAAGCCAATAGCACCAACATTAGAAGAGCAACTATCTTACGATCCAGAAACAAGTTGGAACTACGAAATTGGTGGTAGACTTACTTTCTTAGATAAAAAAATGAACGCCAACTTCACTCTTTTTGCTATGGATGTAGATAACATTCAGATAATTCATCTACTTAATAACGCCACTGCCGGACGTACAGTATCTAATGCTGGAAAATCTTCTAGCAAAGGTGTAGAGTTGAGCTTGGCTTATGCTCCTACCAATTCGCTTTCTCTGTTTTCTGAGTATGGTTTTGTAAGTGCTAAGTTTAAGAATTACAAAACTGGAGATAAAGATTATACCGATAATTACATTCCATTTGCTCCTCGCCACACACTAAGTGTTGGAGCGAGTTATAGCCACTCGTTCAACAATGGTTCTTTTATAGACCGAGTTACGGCAAGTGCTCAATACACAGGTGCAGGCAAGATATACTGGACAGATGCAAACGATGCCTATCAATCGTTTTATGGCCTAACAAATGCAAGTGTAACTATTGAGAAAGGAAATGTTGCTTTAGAACTATGGAGCAAGAATATATTTGACACATCGTACAATGCTTTTTACTTTGTAGCAAAAGATATAGCAGGCACTTCAAACCCATTGGTTCAAAAAGGAACCCCTACTACATTTGGAGCAAAATTAAGGTATACAATTAACTATTAATGAGTGGCACACACATTAAGCAAATGAGCTAAGTTGCTTTTATTTTTACAAAACAAGAAAATAACATCGTGTTATTTTACAAAATAGATATCCCGAGAACTGTTATTCTCGGGATATTTTGTTAATTTCGCACTAAACTAAAATAGAAAAGATATGTACAATTGGTTTGAATGTAAAGTTCGTTATGAAAAGCTGCTTGAGAATGGAATGCAGAAAATGGTTACAGAGCCTTATCTAGTAGATGCATTGTCGTTTACCGAAGCTGAGGCACGTATTATTCAGGAGATTACTCCTTATATGTCTGGTGAGTTCACCATTTCAAATATAAAACGAGTAAAATATGCAGAGTCGTTCTTTAATGACCATGGCGATAGATATTACAAAATGAGACTCTACTTTATTTCTTTAGATGAAAAGAGTGGCGCAGAAAAGAAGACTGCAGTAAATATGCTTGTTCAAGCATCAACCTTGAAAGAGGCTGTAGAGATAATAGAAACCGAAATGGAGAAATCTATGGTAGATTATACCATTGCAAGTGCTACCGAAACAGCAATTATGGATGTTTACCCTTATAGTGCAGAAGTACAAAACACAAAGGAACAATCAGCATAATGGATATTCAAAAAAACATAGATGAGATAAAGAGCCAATTACCTGCTGAAACACGTTTGGTAGCAGTTTCTAAGTTTCATGGTGTAGATGAAATATTAAAAGCATACGATAGCGGACACAAGATTTTTGGAGAAAGCAGGGTTCAAGAGCTTATAGAAAAGCAACCCCACTTGCCAGAAGATATTGAATGGCACTTTATAGGAAGATTGCAACGCAACAAAGTAAGATTTATTGTTCCTTTTATTGATTGCATTCATAGTGTTGATTCGGAAAGATTGCTGCGTCAGATAGACAGACAAGCCGCAGAAGTAGACAGAGTTATACCCTGCCTATTGCAAATACACATTGCAGAAGAAGATACAAAAGCAGGGTTTACCGAAGAGGAGTGCTGGAACTTTCTTTTGAGCAACAAATGGCATAAGTATAAGCACATTCAATTATCTGGTATAATGGGCATGGCCACTTATACAGATGATGAAACTATTGTGAGGAGAGAGTTTGTAAAACTGCAAACATATTTCAAGAAAGTAAAAGAGCATTTCTTTGCAGATACTCCCCAGTTCAAAGAGGTGTCTATGGGCATGTCATCAGATTACAGTATAGCTGTAGATGAAGGAAGCACATTAATAAGAGTTGGCTCAAAGATTTTTGGAGAGCGAGAATAGGACTTATTGCAAAATATTTGTCTATTTTTGTATATAGATGAGAAACGGAGTGAGAAAAGTAATTTATAATTTGAAACAATAAACAAACTATGATTAATTTATCGACAGAATATGCAGGGCTAAAACTTCGTAATCCTTTGATTGCTGCAAGTAGCGGGTTAACAAATTCTATAAGAAAGATAAAAGAGCTTGAGAAAGCAGGTGTAGGAGCAATAGTGTTGAAATCTCTTTTCGAAGAGCAAATAGACAGTCACTCAGAAAAGCTTAATCTTAGTTCAGATTATCCCGAAGCTAGCGACTACATAAATGCTTATGTAGAGATGAATCATGTGGAGAAATACCTTGATTTAATACGCGAAGCAAAATCCTCATGTAGTATACCCATTATTGCTAGTATCAATTGCTACAAAGTAGCCCGTTGGATAGACTTTGCTAAAAGTATAGAAGAGGCTGGTGCTGATGCATTGGAGTTAAATATTTTCTTAATCAACACAGGTCAGTATGGCGATAGATACCTCGAGGAATCGTACATAAAGATTGTTCGGGAGATTAAAAAAGTAGTTAGCATCCCCATTATTATAAAAATGGCTAGAACTGTTAGCAATCTACCCGGATTGGTTGAGAAACTAGAAGCTTTAGGAGTGAGCGCAGTAGTACTATTCAACAGATTCTATCAGTTAGATATCGATATTAATGCTATGGAAATAGTATCTGGCCCAGTATTTAGCCATCCAGAAGACTTTAGCGAAACGCTAAGATGGACAGCTATTACATCGGGATATGTTCCTAACTTCAATATAGCATGCTCATATGGGGTTCATAAATGGGAGGATATTATAAAAGGTCTTTTGGCAGGAGCTACTGCAATGCAACTATGTAGTGTATTGTATGAAAAAGGATTAGCGGTGGTGCCTGAGATGATTACTTGCCTAGAAGAGTGGATGACACAAAATAATTACAGTAGCATTCAAGAGTTTAGAGGTAAACTAAGCTACTCTAATATACCCGACCCTGCATTGTACGAACGTGCTCAATTTATGAAATACTTTTCGAATCATAAATAATACAACCTTCTGGTTGTAACTATTATATAATAACTTTCTTATGAACATACAACAACTCGAATACATTGTTGCAGTAGATAACCACCGACACTTCTCTAAAGCTGCCGAGGCATCTTTTGTAACTCAGCCAACTCTGAGTATGATGATTCAAAAGTTAGAAGATGAGTTAGGTGTCAGAATTTTTGACCGTTCTCAAACACCGATCGAGCCTACAGATGTTGGACGAAAAGTTATTGAACAGGCGCGCGCTTCACTTGCACAAATCAATCAAATTAAAGAGATAGTTGAAGAAGAAAAAGGAGTAATAAAAGGGGTTTTCCGTTTAGCTATTATCCCTACTGTATCGCCCTATCTCTTACCAAAGCTAATGCAAGTGCACCGCGAACAGAAATCAGACATAAGATTGGTTATTAGCGAAATGACGACTAATCAAATACTGTCAAACTTGGCTAAAGGTACTATTGATGGAGGTATATTAGCTACACCTCTTCATGACGACCGAATGAAAGAGAGACCTCTATATTATGAGAAGTTTCTAGCATACATATCGCCTACCGAACGTTTTCTTCATGCAAAAACATCATTGGAAGAGGCTGATTTGAATGGAGCTAAACTATGGTTGCTAGACGAGGTGCATTGCTTTAGAACGCAAATACTAAACCTGTGTAACCTGAAAAACAAAAATATAGTAACCTCTGCATTTACTTATGAGGCTGGAAGTATTGAGACGCTCATAAATATTGTTGACAATAATGATGGTTTAACTGTTATTCCTGAAATGGCGCTGGATCACTTAACAGAAAAACAAAAACTAAATGTTAGGTTTTTCGATAAGAGGTCGCCTGTAAGAGAAGTGAGTTTAATTACAAGAAAGGACTTCTTAAGAGAAAGATTAATTGAAATAATAGAAGATGAAATAAGAATGTCTGTGCCTGCAACACTACAAGATAAAAAGTTGCAGAAAGAACTTGTTGAAATATAAAGAAAAGACGCTTACTCAATAAAAGTTTAAGTCTAAAAAATAAAAAAAAGGTTTGGCTCAATGAGTCAAACCTTTTTTTATAATATAGATTTTAATATACTGTCTGTGAAAAGTAAGAAACAACTTGTATTATAATAGCCTCAATAAAAAACCAATTAATGTAACAAGAGTATATAGCAAAAAAAACTGCCCTAATAGAGCAGTTTTTTATATTGAATATCTTATTAAAATACTAACCTTACTTTTAAATCAGGTCAGAATCAATAGTCACTATTTCGTCAAAGTCTTTCTTTGCTCCTACAATCAACCTGTCAAACGAACGTTGACCTGTTCCTGCTGGAATAAGATGACCACAAATAACATTTTCTTTTAGCCCTTCTAGATAATCTGTCTTACCATGAATTGCAGCGTCGTTCAACACCTTGGTAGTCTCCTGGAAAGATGCAGCTGACATGAAACTAGTTGTTTGAAGTGCAGCTCTAGTTATACCTTGCAACACCTGATTGGCAGTTGCAGGAATAGCATCGCGACTTTCAACAAGTTTTAGGTCTCTACGTCTCAAAGAACTATTCTCATCACGCAGTTTTCTAACTGTAACAATCTGTCCTGGTTCAAATATTTCGGAGTCACCTTTATCAGTAACAACTTTTTTAGACCAAATACGATCGTTCTCTTCCATGATTTCGTGCTTGTCGACAAGCTTTTGCTCAAGGAAACGTGTATCTCCTGGTTCAATTACTTCAACTTTACGCATCATTTGACGAACAATTACCTCAAAGTGTTTGTCATTAATCTTCACACCTTGTAAACGGTAAACGTCTTGCACCTCATTTACAATATACTCTTGAACTGCAGTTGGACCTTTAATAGCCAAAATAGCAGCAGGAGTAATTGCTCCATCAGATAGCGGTAAACCTGCACGTACATAGTCATTCTCTTGAACAAGTATCTGTTTAGATAATGGCACTAAATACTTTTTAGTTTCACCAAGTTTAGAAGTAATGATAATTTCTTGATTGGCTCTTTTTATTTTACCAAAACTAACCTCTCCGTCAATTTCAGAAACAACAGCAGGATTAGAAGGATTTCTAGCTTCAAATAACTCAGTTACTCTCGGTAGACCTCCAGTAATATCACCAGATTTACCTACAGCTCTTGGTATTTTCACTAATATGTCACCAGTACTGATAACATCGTCTTCATTTTTCACAATGTGAGCTCCCAGTGGAAGTGAATACGTGCGTAAAATATCATCATTCTCATTTAAAATATGAGCAGATGGTGCTTTAGTTTTATCACGCGATTCAATAATTACTTTCTCTTTTAAACCTGTTTGTTCGTCAGACTCAACTTTGTAAGTAACATTCTCTATAAAGTTTTCAAACTTAATTCTACCAGTAGCTTCAGAAACTATAATAGCATTAAATGGGTCCCAATCACAAATTAGGTCGCCTTTGTTTACTTTTGCATTATTGTCGAAATAAAGTTTAGCACCATAAGGTACGTTATGTGACAACAATACAATCTTGGTGTTTGGATCAACCACACGCATTTCAACCAAACGGCTTACTACAACTTTGTGAGCTTTTCCTTCACTATCGCTAGATTCAACAGTACGTAAATCATCCATTTCAAGAATACCATCGTACTTAGTTACAATACGACTTTCTGACGCAATGTTAGATGCAATACCTCCAACGTGGAAAGTACGCAGTGTTAACTGAGTTCCTGGTTCTCCAATAGATTGAGCAGCAATAACACCAATGGCTTCACCTTTTTGAACCATTTTACCACTTGCTAAATTTCGACCGTAGCATTTTGCACAAACACCTTGACGCGACTCACAAGTAAGTACTGAGCGAATTTCTACTCGTTCGATTGGTGAGTTTTCTATCTTAAGAGCAATATCTTCGGTAATTTCTTCACCTGAACTTAAGATTAGATCACCAGTTTGCGGGTGATATATATCATGAACAGATACACGACCTAAGATTCTCTCATATAGCGAAGCTACAACTTCATCATTACTCTTTAATGCTGATGCAACTAAACCACGCAATGTACCACAGTCGTCCTGTGTAACTGTAACATCTTGTGAAACGTCAACTAAACGACGTGTTAGATATCCAGCATCGGCAGTTTTAAGTGCAGTATCGGCCAAACCTTTACGAGCACCGTGAGTAGAAATAAAGTATTCTAGTACAGATAAACCTTCTTTAAAGTTTGCAAGAATTGGGTTTTCAATAATTTGTCCACCTTCAGCGCCACTTTTTTGTGGTTTAGCCATTAATCCACGCATTCCTGATAACTGACGAATCTGTTCTCGTGAACCACGAGCACCCGAATCCAACATCATATAAACAGAGTTGAACCCTTGATCGTCTTCAGAAATTTGTTTCATCAACGTATTTGATAGCTTAGAGTTTACGTGTGTCCAAGTATCAATTATTTGATTATAACGCTCATTATAAGTAATGAAACCCATATTGTAGTTATCCAATATTTGCTCCACCTCTTTATAACCTTCGTTTATAAACTCATCTTTTTCTTTTGGAACAATAATATCATCAAGGTTAAAGGATAATCCACCTTTAAATGCCATTTCAAAACCCAAATCTTTGATATCATCTAGATACTGAGCAGTACGTGCAACACCACAAGTTTTTATTACTTTTCCAATAATATCACGCAACGATTTTTTAGATAGCAATTCGTTTATATAACCTACTTCTTTAGGTATATATTCGTTTGTAATTACTCTTCCAACAGTTGTTTCGTGAATTTTACGTATTAAATTTCCTTCTTCATCCACATCATCAACCATTACATTGACCAATGCATGAATAGCTACTTTACCTTCGTTGTAAGCAATAATGGCTTCTTCCTCGCCATAAAATGTCATTCCTTCGCCTTGAGCTCCTGGTCGTATTTTAGTAATATAATACAGTCCTAAAACCATATCCTGTGAAGGAACGGTAATTGGAGCACCATTTGCAGGGTTAAGTATATTATGAGATGCCAACATTAATAATTGGGCTTCCAATATCGCATCATTTCCCAATGGAAGATGAACAGCCATTTGGTCACCATCAAAGTCGGCGTTAAAAGCAGTACAAGCAAGAGGATGTAGTTGAATAGCTCTACCCTCAATCATTTTGGGTTGAAAAGCCTGTATACCTAAACGGTGAAGTGTTGGAGCACGGTTAAGAAGAACAGGGTGTCCTTTCATAACGTGTTCTAAAATATCCCACACTACAGGTTCTTTTCTATCAACAATTTTTCTTGCTGATTTTACTGTTTTCACAATACCTCTTTCTATTAGTTTTCTAATAATAAAAGGTTTGTAAATCTCAGAAGCCATATCTTTAGGTATTCCGCATTCGTGTAGTTTTAGTTCTGGACCTACTACAATTACAGAACGAGCTGAATAATCTACTCGTTTACCTAAAAGGTTTTGACGGAAACGACCTTGTTTCCCTTTCAAACTATCCGAAAGAGATTTAAGAGGACGATTAGATTCTGTTTTAATTGCACTAGATTTACGTGAGTTATCTAACAAAGAATCGACAGATTCTTGTAGCATACGTTTCTCATTTCTAAGAATTACATCGGGTGCTTTAATATCTATAAGTCTCTTCAGACGGTTGTTTCGTATAATTACACGACGGTATAAGTCGTTAAGGTCAGAGGTTGCAAAGCGACCTCCATCTAAAGGCACAAGCGGACGAAGCTCTGGTGGAATGATTGGTACTACTTTTAGTATCATCCATTCTGGCTTATTCCTAGCTTTAGATCCCCTAAAAGCTTCAACAACTTGAAGTTGCTTTAAAGCTTCGTTTCTACGTTGCTGAGAAGTTTCTGTATCTGCTTTATGACGCAGTTTATTGGCTAATGAATCTAAATTCAAGTTGCTCAATAATCCTAAAAGTCCCTCTGCACCCATTTTTGCAATAAACTTGTTTGGGTCTGAGTCTTCCAATAGTTGATTATCTTTTGGAAGTTTTTCTAGTATATCTAAGTATTCGTCTTCAGAAAGAAGGTCGCGTATTTTTAGTTCACCCTCTAAAACACCTGGCTGTATTACCACATATCGTTCGTAATAGATTATGGTATCAAGTTTTTTAGTTGGTATTCCTAGTAGGTAACCTATTTTATTTGGTAAAGACCTAAAATACCAAATATGTGCAACAGGAACTACTAAATGAATGTGTCCTGTACGCTCGCGTCGAACTTTTTTCTCAGTAACTTCAACACCACATCTATCACATACAATTCCTTTGTATCTTATGCGTTTATATTTTCCGCAGTGACATTCGTAATCTTTTACTGGACCAAAAATACGTTCACAGAAAAGACCATCGCGCTCTGGTTTATAGGTGCGATAATTTATTGTTTCTGGTTTCAGTACTTCTCCACTTGAGCTTTCTAGTATCTCTTCTGGTGAAGCTAAACTGATCGTTATTTTTGAAAAGTTACTCTTTATCTTACGTTCTTTTCTAAATGCCATATTTTTATAATTATATAAAGAGTTAAGTGATTCTTATTAATTTGCCATCCCTTTCTTAATAATGGGATAATCATATTTGAAAATATGATTTTATTAATCGAGTGAGAGGCTCAATCCCAAACCTCTTAATTCATGTAATAAAACATTAAGTGACTCTGGGATTCCGGGTTGTGGCATCGGTTCACTTTTAACTATTGCTTCATAAGCCTTTGATCTTCCCACAACATCATCAGATT
>SMEQ01000185.1_pt1 | contig 20089 bp, 14 predicted proteins | sample 2456281 | NCBI WGS metagenome assembly SMEQ01 (sample SAMN10132596, study PRJNA489261) | soil metagenome | isolation source: day1 antibiotic-loamy sand soil ammended with raw manure from dairy cow... | place: USA | collected 2015-04-01
ACAACTGAACCATAAGCAGATCTATTTGGATTTGCTTTCAATTCAAGCATTTCGGCCTCTAGTAATACCTTTTCTAATAATTCAGCAACTCCTGTTCCTGCTTTAGCAGAAATGTCATGTGATTGATATTTTCCACCCCAGTCTTCAACAAGGTAATTCATTTGAGCAAGCTCTTCTTTCACCTTCTCTGGATTAGCGCCAGGTTTATCTATTTTATTAATAGCAAATACTATTGGAACACCAGCAGCGCTAGCATGATTTATTGCTTCAACAGTTTGAGGCATCACATTGTCGTCTGCGGCTATAATAATGATTGCTACGTCAGTTACTTTTGCACCACGTGCACGCATTGCTGTAAAAGCCTCATGACCGGGTGTATCAAGGAAAGTTATTTTTTTGCCACTATCAAGACTTACGTGATATGCACCAATGTGCTGTGTTATACCACCAGCCTCACCTGCAATAACGTTTGTTTTGCGAATGCTATCCAATAGTGATGTTTTACCGTGGTCAACGTGACCCATTACGGTTACAATTGGTGAGCGATCTATTAAATCAGCCTCAGCATCTTCTTCCTGAGCAATGGCTTCAATTACATCTGCACTCACATATTTGGTTTTAAATCCAAATTCAGCAGCTACCACATTTATTGTTTCGGCATCGAGACGTTGATTTATAGCAACCATTACCCCAATACTCATACATGTAGATATAACATCAGTAACGGGTACATCCATCATGTTGGCAAGATCATTAGCAGTAACAAATTCAGTTAACTGGAGTATACGGCTTTCTCTTTCTTGCTCTTTCATTTCTGCTTGTTGTCTTTCAACTACAGCATCACGTTTATCACGACGGTGTCTTGCACTACCTCTACTACCAGTTTTCTTTCTAGTAAGTCGGGCTAGTGTTTCTTTTATTTGTTTTTGTACATCCTCTTCGCTCACCTCTTTTTTGACAGGTTTTCTCAATACAAGCTTTTTCCTTTTAGTAGGTGCTGTAGTCGGAGATTCTGGAGTACGTTCTACATTTACTTTTCCTTTTCTTATGCGTTTGCGCTTTTTCTTAGTGCTATCATCAGAGTCATCAGTTTTCTTTTTCTCATCGATGCTCTCTTTCTTAAGCGCTTTTATATTTTCGTCTTTCACTTTCTGAGAAGCAGCTTTGCCTTCTCTCTCAAGTCTCTCTTTTTTACGCTGAGCTCTTGATTTGCGAACTGGACGTGTTTTTTCATTTATTGAAGCAAGATCAATAGTACCTTTTACTACAATGTTTGTTTCAAATCTACTGTCGTTGAGTCTGAAAAGGTTCTTTTCTTTGTCTTCCTCAGAAGGTGCTTTCTCATCAGTATCACTACTAACTTTCGCTACTTCTTCAGGTTTTTCTTTTACTTCCTCTTGTTTTTTCTCTGCGTTCTCTATTTTAGTATCGCTTATTGGCTCTACTTTAGAATCACTTTTCTTCTTTTCTTTTGGTTCTTTCTGTGACACTGTCTTTTCCTCAGTTTCTTTTGCCTTTTCAGTCACTTCTTTCTTTGGAGTAGTTTCTGCGCGAACTTCTTCTTTTTCTTTAGGCAGTTCTTTTTGTTTTGGTAATATTTCCTTTTCAGATGTTGGCTCAGACACTGGCTCAACTTCCTTTTCTACAGTTGCTTCAGGCACAGTTTCCTCCTTTTTCTCAGCAATTGGCTGAGGTGCAGATTCAACTACTTTTTCTTTAGGCTGTTCTTCTGGTGCAGACTCCGGCTCTTTTTCCTTAGGTTTTTGTTCTATTGGATCAGCCTCTTTTTCAGCTGATACTTTCTTTTCAACTACCTCAGCTTTATCTGCTTCTTTTTCAACAACTATAGGAGCAGCAGTTTCTTGCTTCTCCTCTTTTTTCTCTACCTCTTGTTTTTTCTTAGGCTTAGCCTTTAAATCATCAAGGTCGATGTTTCCCACAACTTTAACTTGTGGTTTAATATCGTCAGATAAGTTCGTTGTTGGCGTACTTATTTTTACCTCACTTTGTTTCTGCTTTTCATCGGGGATATCGTATCCTTCGATAGCTACAGTTTCTTTTTTCTCTTTGCTAAGTTGTTCTTCTCTTTGTTTATCTACAGTTTTTTTGATATTCTTATCCTTACCAAATTCAATAAGAAGCATTTCATGATGCTCATCATTAATCTTGGCATTTGGATTAGCTTCAATTTGAATTCCTTTTTTATCAAGAAATTCAACTAAACTGCTGATTCCAACATTTAACTCTTTAGAAACTCTAATTAATCGTATAGACATATATATATATAACCTTTTTCTCTAATGTAATTGATTGTGAGGTGTTTTAGCCAGTTTTCTTCTGTTCTTTACCAGAAAGTAAATTCTCTTTACGCCTCTTCTTCAAATTCTGACTTGAATATTTTAAGAATCTCATCAACGGTAACTTCCTCGAGATCCGCTTCTTTTATAAGACGCTCTCTATCTGTTGCGAGAACGTTTTTGGCTGTCGAACAACCAATTTTCTTCAACTGGTCTATTACCCAGCCATCTATTTCGTCTCTAAATTCATCTAAATAGATGTCTTCTTCATTCACCTCATCTATATCGCGGAATACTTCAATGGTATATCCTGTTAACATGGACGCCAGTTTTATATTAGCTCCACCTTTACCAATAGCAAGTGACACTTCTTCTGGATGCAAGAACACCTCTGCTCTTTGTTCCTCTTCTTTAATGATAATCGAGTTTACCTTAGCAGGGCTCAATGATCTTTGGATGAATAGATTTGTGTTTGCAGTGTAATTGATAACATCTATGTTCTCGTTTCTCAATTCACGAACAATACTATGAATTCTGAATCCCTTCATCCCAACACATGCACCAACTGGATCAATTCGATCATCGTATGCTTCAACAGCAACTTTGGCTCTTTCACCAGGTATGCGAGCTATTCCTTTGATAGTAATCAAACCATCGTTTATTTCGGGTATCTCCATTTCAAAGAGACGCTCTAAAAAAACAGGAGATGTACGCGATAAAATAATCTTTGGATTGTTGTTTTTATTTTCAACTCTAGCCACAACAGCGCGAACATGTTCGCCCTTTCTAAAAAAATCGCGTGGTATTTGCTCTGTCTTCGGTAATATTAGCTCATTATGATCGTCATCAAGCAAAAGTAACTCTTTTTTCCATATTTGATATACTTCACCCGTAACAATTTGTCCTACTTTTTCAATATAAGTATTATATAAATTGTCTTTTTCTAGCTCAAGTATTTTTGAGGCCAATGTTTGACGCAAGTTTAAAATGGTGCGACGTCCAAAATGCTCAAGAAATACTTCATCAGTAACCTCTTCACCAACTTCAAAGTCATCGTCTATTTTGAGTGCTTCAGCTAAGCTTATCTGCAAATTGGGATCTTCTATTTGGTCTTCTTCTACGATGGTGCGATTACGCCATATTTCTAAATCACCTTTGTCTGGATTTATAATAATGTCGTAATTTTCATCTGTACCATACATCCTAGAAATAACGCTGCGGAACGCTTCTTCCAACACACTTATAAGAGTAGTCTTATCAATGTTTTTTAATTCATTAAATTCGGAAAAAGTATCAATTAAGCTGATGGATTCCTTCTTTTTGCCCATAGTGCTATTTAAATCTTATTAGATATTTTGTGTATTTAATTTCTTCGTATCTGAATTGCAAATCTTCGCTCACTTCTGTTTTGCGTTTTGCACCTTCAGCTTTTTCTTTTTTTGAGATGGTAACTACGAAACTATCATCGGACACCTCTTTTAGTATACCTGACAATTTTTGACCCTTTTTGGTAAGTACCTCTATCTCTTTGCCAATGTTTTTTTGATACTGACGTGTTGTTTTTAGTGGAGAGGTTAAGCCGGCAGAGCCTACTGTTAACTCAAAGTCTTCTATATCACGATCCAGTTTTGATTCCAAATAACGGCTCAATTCAACGCAATCATCAATATTGACTCCGTTGTCGTTGTCAATCTCAATAGAAATTACATTGCCTGGATTTATGATTACATCTACTAAGTAATTATCAGATGTTTCAAGAAACTCTTCTATTTGCGTAATCAGAAACTTTTTATCAATCATTGTTCAATATAAAAATAAAAAAGGAAAGCTGTGTTTCCTGCCTCCCTCTAACTTTCTGGTACAAAGATATTCAATTCTAATGGTTTTGCAAAACATCTACTTCTTTTTTTGTATTCCAACATGCACTTTATCTAATTTGTTTACAGGTCTTCGACAATTCTTTCACTCCTATGTTTTAGTATCTTAAGACGCAATGTGTAGCAATGGCCTATCATTACATTCGTTTCTCACCTTGATTCTCATATAGTGGAGCTTTATATTGGGCTATAAGTCAATGGATATGTAGCTTTTGCATAATGGGTCTTTGAGGGTGTTTTTATATTTGGCAATTGTTGTGAATTATTAACGATAACATTCCCCATTCAGCCCCAGTTTATATTGTAATATATCAACTTTCTGTATTCTTATTTTGGTAACTTACAGATAATTCTCTGTGAGACTACAAAATATTATGTACTTTTGTAGAAATATTAAACCCAAAATATAAAATGACAAGTTCTAACGACAACCATATTGTTTACGCTCCTGTTACATTAGATTTTGTTACGGTCAGTGTTGAGTTTTGTTCATTTTTAGAGAAAATGGAAGTCACATCCCGTACAGAATGGTCAGAGATTATGTTGCGTATTCTCCCACTTTTATATGTAAAAGCCTCACTATTGCCTCCAATAGTTGATTTAGAGGATGAATTGGCTGAAGTCTTTGTAAGTCATGAAGATTATATGCTTATTGCCAATCAGGTTGCATCAGTTTTAGGTGAGGAGGATGTTTATTTAGACGTCTTTGTAGAGGATATGAAATATAGCGACCGTCCAGTATCATCTTTTGTTTCTGAAGACATTGCCGATATTTATCAAGATATCCGCAATTTTGTGTCTGTTTATCAGCATGGCTTGGAAGAGACAATGATAAACGCACTGAAAGTTATTTCTGAAAATTTTCGCCTATATTGGGGACAGAAACTTGTAAATGTTTTAAGACCGCTTCATGCGTTGCTGTATAAGCCACTTGCCGATATAGATTCAGATCAAAATACTGAAGAGGAGGACAATTCATGGAATTAGAAATATCAAAAGAGAAATTGCGCGACCTTCCTCTCGAAACCTTTGATGGAGAGATAATTGTAATAGACCGAGTAGAAGATGTGGCAGAAGCTGTTTCTTATCTCAAGAAGTTTAAAGTAATTGGGTTTGATACAGAAACAAAGCCTGTTTTTCGTAAGAATGTTACGCACAAAGTTGCACTGATGCAATTATCAACTCTCGACAAGTGTTTCTTGTTTCGTCTCAATCTTATTCAATATCCCGACGATTTAGACGATTTGATTTGTAGCAGAGATGTAAAAAAGATAGGACTGTCATTACGTGATGATTTTTCTGCGTTAAGAAAACGCTCAGATTGTCCACCGCTCAACTTTGTAGACCTTCAAACATTCGTAAAGGACTATGGTATAAAAGATATGAGCTTGCAAAAAATTCATGCAATACTTTTTAATAAAAAGATATCAAAAAATCAACGCTTGTCCAATTGGGAGGCTCACACCCTCAAACCATCACAAAAAAGATATGCAGCTATCGATGCATGGGCGTGTCTAAAAATATACAATCACCTTATTAATAACGGAACACCCGTAGAAACAAAATAGATAGGATAGTATAAAATCTATTCTTTCAAACAACAATTAATATAAATAATTAGCATGAATCAGTATAAAAAAATATTTCTAAAACCTAAAAAGGACGAGTCGTTAAAACGTTTTCATCCTTGGGTGTTTTCAGGAGCCATATCATCTTTGGCCGACAGTATAGAGGAGGGCGATGTTGTGGAGGTTTATGCTCACGACAAAACATTTTTAGGAGTTGGTCATTATCAAATAGGAACTATTGCTGTTCGTGTTCTCTCTTTTCAAGAAAGAGAGCTTGACACCAATTTCTTTGTAGAGAGATTAGAAGATGCTTATCAAATGAGAAAAGCTATAAATCTTGTGCGAGACGACAATAACACCTATCGTTTAGTTCACGGAGAGGGCGATATGTTGGCCGGTCTCATCATCGACATCTATGCAGGTCTTGCTGTAGTACAGGCCCACTCTATCGGCATGCACATGTCAAGGCAGATGATTGCAATTGCACTTCAGAGAGTATACGGTGAGTCATTGCATCACGTTTACTACAAGTCTGAAAGTACTTTGCCTTTCAAAGCACCAATCGATCCGCAAGACTCATTTTTGTTTGGCGGAGAAGCCGGTTTAGATAAGATAGCCCTCGAAAACAATTTGAAGTTTCAAATTGATTGGGAAAAGGGTCAGAAAACAGGGTTCTTTGTAGACCAACGCGAAAACAGAAGCTTATTAGAAGCATATTCACACGGTCGTTCAGTTTTAAATATGTTTTGCTATACAGGAGGTTTCTCGGTTTATGCCATGCGTGGTGGAGCTAAAGAAGTGATGGGTGTAGATAGTTCAGCTAAAGCAGTAATGCTTGCCGATGAGAATATAAAACTAAACTTTGGCGACGATAGTAGATATAGCAGTTCGTCGGACGATGCCTTTAAGTTTCTGAGGGACATGCCAAACGATGCATATGATTTAATTGTATTAGATCCGCCTGCCTTTGCAAAACATAGAGGGGCAGTAAGAAATGCACTGCAAGGATACAAGAAACTCAACTTAGCTGCGTTTGAGAAAGTTGCAAAAGGGGGAATAGTATTTACTTTCTCTTGTTCGCAAGTTATCACTCGTGAGCAATTTCGTTTGGCAGTTTTTAGTGCAGCTGCCATATCGGGTAGAAACGTAAAAATACTTCATCAACTTTCACAACCTGCCGATCATCCTGTCAATATTTATCATCCCGAGGGGGAATATTTAAAAGGATTAGTGCTTCAAGTTTCTTGAAAGTATTGTTAAAAAAGACAGCAAAATCACCCGAAAAACATCTTTTTGATATAAAAAAGGCTAATGTGAGCACATTTGCTTGCAATATGCATGGTTGGTATTACAAAATCCTCTATATTTGCACTGTGTTTTTCATGGTATTAGATTTAAGGTTAACAATGAAGATTGGTTGTCGTGAGACAACCTTTCTTATTTTATAGCCATTCGTAAAAATTTCCATGAAGCACTAAGAAATCTTGCCTCCAAATATTATGTCTTAAACTTTACCTCTCTGTGTGATGAGAGTTTTAAATTGTTTTCTCCTCTGGCAAATAACACATTTTCAACAAGAGAATCAACTTGCAATCTGGCACAAACAAGTCTGGAGATGAAAATTGTGATTGAACCCTCCCTCAAACCTCTTGAAAAATGTGTTTTCGTTTCTAAAGTGAAAGTTTATCGCACGCGCTTATTATTTTTACGATTGGACAATTGTCAATTTGTAAATAATAGGTTGTTATTTTTTACATTTCACCTTAAAATTTGGCGTAAAAGAGTTGGAAATTAAATCCACAGTCGTAGATGGAACGTTTATGTCATGAAAATTGAATTCACGGCCATGGAAATGTTTTGAATCGTCAAAATGAAGATTTTTTGTTTAAATATCAGAGAAAAATGCCGTAAAAAAGGAAAAAGCGAACTTAGATTACAATATCAACCGATTAAAACAGTATTCTACATTGAGAATTGGATATTTGAAGTATAAATAATACCAATTAGGACAACAAAAAGAAAAAAATGTGTTTTCAAACATTTCCCCCATCGTGGATACGATTTTCAACTGTTGGAAATCATTTCCTCCGTCGTGGATGCGATTTTCAACTACTTAATACATTTTGTAGGGATGCACAATGTTTTCAAAAAGATATTGAAAAAGAATTCGTAATAGATTACCAAAAACATGTCGCAAATTGAGCAATTTCATTGCATTGATCATTTCAATATAAACCAATCACATTCTTTTATAGCTAATCTAATAAATGTCTATTCTCACTCATCATCAATTATATTGCTTTCGTAAATATTTTACACTAAATTTGTGGTATAAATAGATGAGATGAATATAATATGAATTTACAAACACCTGTTATATTGCCAAAGGCAAGTTTCGACATAACGCATCGTTCAAAGATGCTGTTGTTTGGGTCGTGCTTTTCAGAAAACATTGGATCGAAATTGACGGAAAATAAATTTTGTGTGAATGTAAATCCTTATGGTGTGTTGTACAATCCCGATTCTATCTACAATGCAATCAACAGATTGTTAGACAAAAAGGAGTTCACTCAAAAAGATTTCATCCACCACAATCAAAGCTATCATAGCTTCATGCACCATGGGTCATACTCCAATAGTAAGCTAGATGATGCTCTTGGCAAAGTAAATAAAGAATTAGATATAGCTGCATCGCAACTCGACGAAGCCGATTTTCTATTGATAACTTTTGGCACAGCATATATTTTCAGGTGGAACGACACTGGAGAGATTGTTGGTAATTGTCATAAAATACCTGCCGACCAATTTACAAGAGAGCGATTAACGGTTGATCAGATTTCCACGTCATGGAGTTATCTTATTACAAGATTATTAGCTTCCAATCCCAATCTAAAGATACTGTTTACAGTAAGCCCCATTCGTCATTTCAAGGACGGAGCACATAATAATCAACTAAGTAAATCTATCTTGCACCTTTCAATAGACAATTTAATGGAGAAATATCCTGCAAATGCTTTTTATTTTCCCGCCTTTGAAATCATGATGGATCAATTGCGCGATTATAGGTTTTACACCGACGATATGCTTCACCCTTCTCAGTTAGCACAAGATTATATATGGAAGCGATTTGGCGAAGCGTATTTCTCTCAGGAAACCCATAATATAACTGCTCAGTGGCAAAAAATTCAACAGGCATTGTCGCACCGACCGTATAATACAGCTTCCGAGGCATATCATAACTTCCTTTATCGAACAATAGAGGCTATAGAAGCGTTTGAAAAGAAACATAAGTTCATATCCTGTTTGCACGAAAAACAGCACTTAACACGGTTAATTCAAAACACTCAATAAGAACACGACTATATATGAAATATAATATTTCAGAAATAATAAATGCCCTTGGTATTAAACAGAAAAAGAATGTCGAAGATGCAGTAATAACTACCTTACTCACTGATAGTAGAAAACTATCATACCCCGCAGAGACTCTTTTTTTTGCGTTGCGCACCAAAACTAATGATGGCCATAACTATATAAATGATTTGTACAGTCAAGGAGTTCGCAATTTTGTGGTCTCTTCAGCCTACATAACAAGCGATAGCCATGTAAATGCTAACTTTCTAATAGTAAAAGATCCGCTTGTTGCACTTCAAAGAATTGTAGCTTATCACCGGCATAAATTTGAAATTCCTGTGATAGGAATTGCAGGAAGCAATGGTAAGACAATAGTAAAGGAGTGGTTGTATCAATTGCTTCACACAGACTACAATATTGTGAGATCGCCACGTAGCTATAACTCTCAAACGGGTGTCCCTTTGTCTGTATGGCAATTAGATGAAGATACTACACTGGGCATTTTTGAAGCAGGAATCTCCATGCCTGACGAGATGGAACGCTTAGAACCTATTATTTATCCAACCATTGGTGTTTTTACAAAGTTAGGCGAAGCCCATCAAGAAAACTTTGCATCGATGCAACAAAAATGCAACGAAAAGTTGGAGCTGTTTATCAACAGCGAAGTCATTATCTACAACGAAGACAATCCCATCATATCGCGATGTATAGAAAACATGGCGCTTTCCCATAAAACCTTCACTTGGTCGCGTAAAAATAGAGAGAATCCTCTCTTTATATCAGACGTAAAAGTGATGGAAGATAAAACCAATATTCGCTACTCTTTTCTAGGTTTCGACACCGATCTTGACATACCTTTTGTGGACGGAGCTTCAATTGAAAATGCAATCTCATCACTTGCTACAATGTTATATTTGAGGGTCATGCCTGAAGATATTAAAGAGCGAATGGCCAATCTAGAGCCTGTTGCCATGCGACTAGATGTGAGAACTGGCAAAAACAATTGTATCATTATCAATGATACCTACAATTCTGATTTCAATTCTATCAAAATAGCACTAGAGTTTCAGAATCAACGCAAGATGGACCAGCCTTTGAAAAAAACACTTATATTGTCGGATGTTTTTCAATCCGGATTATTACCAAAGACCCTTTATAGAAAGGTTTCTGAAGTTATAGATCAAAACAATATTGATAAAATTATTGGCATTGGGCACGATATTTCTCAGTTTAGTTCTCTTTTCTCTATGGAGAAGCAGTTTTTTGATACCACTAACGATTTTATTAAATCGCAGGTTTGGAAAGATTTTAAAGATGAATTAATATTGGTGAAAGGAGCTCGTAGTTTCAATTTCGAAAGGATTGTTGCACTGTTGGAAAAGAGAATTCACGAAACTGTATTGGAAATAGACTTGGATGCATTGGTATACAACTTCAATTTCTACAAATCGAAAGTAGACGACCATGTAAAATTGATATGTATGGTGAAAGCCAACGGATATGGTGCAGGTTCTGTAGAAATAGCCAAAACACTGCAGTATCATAGATGTGGTTATTTGGCTGTAGCAGTTGCTTCAGAAGGAGTTAAGTTGAGAGATGCAGGCATCACCATACCCACCATTATACTCAATCCCGAGATAAATGGATTTGAAGAGCTATTCAATTCCAATCTTGAACCCGAAATATATAACTTTCGCATTCTTGAATCTTTTATTAAAGATGCTGAAAGTCGTGGTGTTACCGATTACCCCATTCATATAAAATTAGACACAGGTATGCACCGTCTTGGTTTTGTAAGCGAGGAGATTCCTCAACTTATAGACATCTTACAAAAGCAAAAAAGCTTGCGCGTTTTTTCTGTCTTCTCGCATTTGGCTGCAAGCGAAAGTTGGGTGTTTGACAAATATACTGCAAAGCAAATAGAAACATTTAAAGAGTTATCAACCCAAATAGAAGATCAGTTGGGATATGAAATCGACCGGCATATTTTAAATTCTGCAGGTATAGAACGTTTCCCCGAAAGTCAGTTTGATATGGTTAGGTTGGGCATTGGTCTTTATGGAGTGAGCGCTAGTGGGCTCAGTGGATTGAGAAATGTGTGCACACTCAAATCTACTATTCTGCAAATAAAAACATTGAAGAGTAACGAAAGTGTAGGCTATGGTCGCAAAGAAATGTTAGACCACGATGCACGCATTGCCACTATACGTATTGGATATGGTGATGGTCTGAGCCGACAATTTGGGAATAGAAAAGGGCGAGTGCTCATCAATGGAGCTTTCGCTCCTATTATTGGCTCTGTTTGTATGGACCTTTGCATGGTAGATGTTACAGACATTGAGGCAAAAGAGGGAGATGCGGTCATTATTTTTGGAAAAGGATTACCAGTTGTAGAATTGGCAGAATCTATTGATACTATTCCATATGAGATACTTACCTCTGTGTCTCCCCGTGTGAAACGAGTTTATATTAAAAAGTAATTACTAATCAATAGCTACCTCTCACTATTCATCGTATAATCCTCCTACATCAAATGAAAAGATTTGAAAAAACAATTATTCTTGGTTTAATAATAATCTTACTCCTCTTTGTATCTCTTTGTTCTTACGGACAGAGTCGTCAAGAAAAGACCAAAGCTATTATTGACAAACTGAATATTGTTGATGTTCAAAAAATGAATTACGAATATCGTTTGGAACCTTTGAAGTATCATGCTATTGGTAGAGACAGTGTGCGACTAGTTGAATTGGAAAAACAATTGACCGAAGAGAACTTTTTAAAAGTAGTAAATGAGGTTTTCGAAGAATATTTGAATGATGAAGAGATTGATAATATCTATAGTTTTTTGCAGTCTAGTGTGTATGAGAAATTATTTGATCCTGCTGTGATTTTTAAAGCTATTTATAATCATTATAGCTACATAAACGAAGAGATAGACAGTATAACCAATAGTTTGGATGAATCAATTAGAAGTCCTGATCCGATATTTGAACCATTAGCTACAGATAGAGAAGACGGATTCTATCTAACTAAAGATGATGTATATGCTACGGGAGTCAAAGAGATTATATTGGATGACAAACCATCATTCACTTCAAAAGATATACTGGAAGTAAAGAAAATTAGCTACGATGATAAACATACAGAGATTAGCATCCAATTCACAAAAGAAGCTGCTCAGAAGTTCTATTCATTAACTAAGATAAATAGAGGAAAACCTTTGGCGATAGTATTAGGAAAGCAAATAGTATCAATGCCCACAATAAATGATGCCATTTTGGGTGGAAGAGCCAACATAACAGGTAATTTTACAGACGAAGAGATAGACGAAATGATTGTACGACTAAAAGAAAAAGAGTAGGGTAGACTAAGTGTTCAATTTAATAACTAAATTTGCACTCTCAAATTCAATATGGTTTTATTTCTTGTCACTAACCTTTATGATAAATAGAAAAAGATCCTCGTTTTGGAACAATATTTACGTGGTGATGTGTTTACGTATTTTGCTAGTGTTTGGGCTTTACACCATCACCCGTTTTCTATTTTATGTGTTAAACCAGTCACTCTTTGCAGACATGAATGTTGGCTATTTAGCCACTCTCATGTATCGTGGGCTCAAATTTGATGCCTCGGCCATTGCCTACACCAATTCTCTAGTGATACTTTTGCATATATTGCCATTCAAATTCAGGTTTAATAGAGGTTATCAAAAAGCAGTATCTTTAATTTTCTACATTGTCAACACTATTGGGCTCACCCTCAATATGATTGATGTGGTTTACTATCGATATACATTAAGACGAACTACATCAGCCGTTTTTCAAGAATTCGAAAACGAGAATGCCACAAGTTTTCTTAGCTTCATTTTTACTTATTGGTATGTTTCCCTTATTCTATTCTCGCTTGTTTTGTTATTGATTGGAATAGATAAAAAAATAAAAGTACATCGTCCATCTGTTTTGATGAGCAAATATGTCTATAGCTCGTTTGGAATAATACTGTTGGCCATTGTTGCTTTCTTCACAATCGGAGCCATGCGTGGAGGCTACACCTCCGGAGTGCGCCCTATCAATTTGAATAATGCAGTAGAACATGTGCTCAAACCCGAACATAGTTCAATTGTCCTCAATACTCCCTTTTCGCTTATTCGCACCATCGGAAAATCAGGTTTGCCACGCATAGATTATTTTGAAGTTCAAGAGCTGAATGAGGTGTTTAATGCTGAGCATATAATCAAAAATGATACAACTCCATTTTTCAATAAATTTGCGGGTAGAAACGTGATGATCATCATTATGGAAAGCCTACACAAAGAGTGGGTGGGAGTTCTCAATAAAGACATAGAAGGATATACAGGTTATACACCTTGTTTCGACTCACTTTCTACACAAGGTTATCTTTTTGCGCGTGGTTATGCCAATGGTCGTAAATCTATTGAGGCTTCACCTGCCATTTTTGCGGGTATCCCATCTTCCGAAACTCCTTTTGTATTATCTACCTATTCGGGCAACAAGATTAATTCTCTAGCTTCTGTGTTAAAGTCTAGGGGATATACTTCGGCATTTTATCACGGGGCAGTAAATGGATCTATGCGTTTCGACTCTTTTGTCAAACAGGCTGGATTTGACCACTATTTTGGAATGACTGAATATAATAATCCCGATGATTTTGATGGACATTGGGGTATACCAGATGAACCCTATCTTCAATATACAGCAAAAGAAATGAGTAAGTTACCTCAACCTTTTCTCTCTTCAGTGTTTACACTAACATCGCATTATCCTTTCAAAATTCCTGAAGAATATGACGACGACTTCCCTGAAGGTAACATGCCGATACATGAATGTTTAGGTTATTCTGACTATGCTCTGCGGCGCTTCTTTGAAACAGCTTCTCAACAAGATTGGTTCTACAACACACTGTTTGTAATCACTGCCGATCATGCTGTAGATGGACACTTAGCAGAATACAAAACAGCAGAAGGAGCCTTCACCATCCCTATTTTGTTCTATGCTCCAGGTAGCGATTTAGTTGGTCTTGACAACACCTCAATTGTGCAACAAACAGATATTATGCCAACTGTGCTCTCTATGCTAGGAGTGAAAAGCGATTTTGTTGCCTTTGGCGGTAATATGTTTAGTAAAGATAGTCCGCACTTTGCCTACAATTATTATAATGGAGCCTATCAGTTGATAGAAGGTAAATGGTTGTTACAGTATATGAACGAAACTGTTACTGGATTTTACAATGTTGTAGAAGACAGACTGATGAAACACAATCTTGTTGGTAAACATCTTGTTTCGCAAACTCCTATGGAACAGCGCATCAAAGCCTTGATACAACAATATAATAACCGTTTAATAGATAATAAGCTCACAGTTCAAGATGTGAAGAGAGATGAGGCATCATCTATTTATTTGAGTAGAATAGAGTCTGCCATCAATTAATTAACTAAATTTGCTCTCTCATTCACTATATAGTTTTATTAGTTTTGGTCAATCGTTATGAATAATAGAAGAAAGCCTTCGATCTGGAGCAACATATATGTGGTATTGCTTTTACGACTACTGTTAGTATTTGTATTATACTCTATCACCCGATTCTTGTTTTATGTTTTAAACCCGTCGCTCTTTGCTAACATGGATGTGGGCTATCTAGCCACTCTTATGTATCGCGGGCTTAGATTTGATGCCTCGGCCATAGCCTATACCAACTCGTTGGTAATACTCATGCACATTTTGCCATTTAGGTTTAGGTACAACAGGGCATATCAAAAAGTTGTATCTATCATCTTCTACATAGTCAATACTATTGGTATCACCCTCAATATGATCGATGTGGTTTACTATCGATACACTATGAAGAGAACCACTTCGGGAGTTTTTCAAGAATTCGAAAACGAAAACCCTACTAATTTTGTTAGTTTCATTTGGGACTATTGGTACATCACCTTCATTGTAATTGCATTGATCTTGTTGATGGTTTGGATGTACAAAAAAATTAGAGTAGAGCGTCCCTACATAAAGCTCCGAAATTTTGTTTACTATCCATTGGCTATTATTTTTATGGCCATTGCAGGATATTATACAGTTGGCGCTATGCGAGGTGGATACACAGCAGGCACACGACCCATCACACTAAGCAATGCAGCAGAGTTTGTTAAAAAACCAGAACATCGTGCTATTGTTCTCAACACTCCCTTTGCCATTATTCGCACGTTTGGCAAAAGCCGTTTGGAACGCAAAGAGTATTTTGATACTGCAGAGCTTAATGAGATATTTTATGCAGAACATGCAATTAATACTGACTCCACAACACTCTTCAATAAATTTGAAGGTCGTAATGTGGTGCTTATCATTTGGGAAAGTTTTGGCAAAGAGTGGGTAGGTTCACTCAACACTGATATTGAGGGCTATAAAGGTTATACCCCTTTTATAGATTCTCTTGTCAATCATAGCTATGTATTTACACGTGGCTATGCCAACGGACGCAAATCTATAGATGCTTTGCCATCTATCATTGCATCCATCCCATCGTCCGAAACTCCTTTTATACTATCGCATTATTCGGGCAACAGGATAAACTCATTGGCTTCAGTTTTAAGAAATCATCAATATTACTCTGCATTTTATCACGGAGCTCCCAATGGCTCTATGGGCTTTAGTGCATTTATGCAGCAAGCAGGCTTTGATAGTTATGTGGGGATGACCGAATATGATAATAAAAAGGATTTCGATGGACATTGGGGTATATGGGACGAGCCCTTTTTGCAGTTCATGGCTCAAGAAGTAAATAAACTAAAAGAGCCATTTTTGACTTCTGTGTTCACCTTGTCATCACATCACCCTTATAGAATTCCATCTGAATATCAAGGAGTGTTCCCCAAAGGAGACATCCCAATTCATGAGGGAGTGGGTTATTCAGACAATGCTTTGCGCAACTTCTTTGCAACGGCTTCGCAACAAGATTGGTTCGACAATACACTCTTTGTGATAACTGGAGATCATGCTGTAGATGGGCATTTGGCAGAATATAAAACAGCTCAAGGAGCATTCTCAATCCCCGTTATCTTTTATGCTCCAGACTCCGATCTTGTTGGGCTAGATGATACTACTGTAGTGCAGCAAACAGACATTATGCCAACCGTGCTCTCTATGCTTGGCGTAGAAGATAAGTTTATAGCCTTTGGCAACAATATGTTCGACCCAGCCGATCAGCATTTTGCTTACAACTTTTTTAATGGTGCACATCAATTGTTTGAAGGGGAGTGGTTGCTACAATATATGAACGACAGATCTATTGCGCTCTACAATTTGAATATAGACAGGATGATGAAAAATAATGTATTGGAAAAGCATCCGAATATACAACAAACCATGGAAAGACGAATTAAAGCCCTCATTCAGCAATACAACAATCGATTAATTGATAATGAGATGGCGCCCTAAAAAAGAAAGGCCGACATCGTGTTAATGTCAGCCCTTCTCAATCGTAGTTTGTTTCAGTTTACGATTTTAGTCTATTTCTCAGTTCCTTACTCCTCTTCGATAGCTTCTTCCATATTGTGGAAGACGTTTTGAACATCTTCATCCTCTTCAAATTTCTCAATCAGTTTCTCTATTTGTGCACGCTGTTCGTCGTTAAGAACTTTTGTATCGTGAGGTATTCTTTCAAACTCGGCCGAGTGTATCTCGTAGCCGTTTTCTTCCAAATATTTTTGAATGTCAGAGTATGATTTGAACTCTCCATAAAGCACAATGCCGTCGTCGTCCATCTCTATTTCGTCCACACCATAGTCTATCAATTCTAGCTCTAAATCTTCGATCGATACGCCCTCTTTGGCTTCAACCTTAAATACACATTTGTGATCGAACAAAAACTCTAAACTACCCGATGTGCCCAATGAGCCACCCAGCTTGTTGAAATAACTGCGCACATTGGCCACAGTGCGCATGTTGTTGTCAGTAGCAGTTTCTACTACAATCGCAATACCGTAAGGACCATATCCTTCAAATAAAACTTCTTTTAAATCGGTGTAATCTTTGTCTGTAGCTTTTTTAATGGCTCTCTCAACATTCTCTTTGGGCATGTTCTCCTTCTTAGACTGTTGAATGAGCACGCGCAAACGAGGATTAGTTTCTGGATCGGAACCTCCTTCTCTTGTAGCAATAGTTATTTCCTTTCCCAATTTAGTGAACACACGAGCCATGTTGCCCCAGCGTTTCATTTTTCTAGCTTTCCTATATTCAAATGCTCTTCCCATAATTGTTTTTATGAACCTGCATTGTGTGCGCTATTCCTGATTGGTGAATATGCGTAGTGATAAGAGGTTGTTTGTATTATTTTATTGTTTTTATACTGTTTTATTGCAATGACTAATTATCTTAATTGAGCTCCCAGCTCTTTCTCTAAGTTCTGCTGAATCTTACTCATAATCTTATCGATGCGTTTGTCGTCGAGCGTTTTTTCATAATCTTGTAATATGAAATTCACCGCATACGATTTTTTGCCATCGGGCAAATGTTTGCCTTCATATACATCAAAGAGTGTAACTTCTCTCAATAGTTTCCTTTCAGAATTGAAAGCAATTTTCTCTATCTCAGCAAATGTAATGCTTTTATCGATAAGTAGAGCCAAATCTCGTTTTACTGACGGGAACTTTGGAAGTTCATTGAATAGAACAACATGCTTGCGGGTTACTTTCATCAATGCATCCCAATTGAATTCTGCAAAATATACATCTGTATCGATGTCGAATCCTTTCAGAACTTGGTGATGAACCACGCCCCAGTTCACAAGATGTTGCTGACGAGTACCTATGCTCATCCCCGCTGCAAAGAGTTCGTTGCTAAATGGTTCGTGAACCAATTGCTTGTCATCGTTCAATCCCAATTTCAACAGTATGTTTTCAACATGGGCTTTCAATTCATAAGCAGAGCTTAGTGTCTCGGCTACAGCCCAGTTTTTAGAGTTGCGTTTGCCACAAAGCCACACACCTAGATGAGTCTCCTCGGTGTATTGAGCTATTGGATTGTCAGGATTGGTATTGTCTGCATCATAGAAATAACAGTTACCAAACTCATAGAGGTTCAAGTCGGCATGTTTGCGATTGGCATTGTGAATAATGTTTTCCAAACCACCATACAGCAGTGTTTGGCGCATTACATTCAAGTCACCACTCAAAGGATTAAGTAGGTTCACATTGTCGCTAACCGGATATACTTCCGATTCCGCGTAATAAGCCTTCTGTGTAAGAGAATTATTCATAATCTCGTTGAAGCCATGTGCGCTCAGTTGTTCCGAGATGAGTGTTTGCAACACATGTTTGCGGTCTGTGTCTGTTTCGTTAGATAGGTTCGATTTCAATGAATCGCTTATTTCAATATTATTGTATCCGTATATGCGCAATATCTCTTCTATCACATCCACATCGCGCAACACATCTACTCTGTAGGTTGGTATGCTCAATTTAAGCACCTCTTCGGTTTCGCTCTCCACAACAATGTCAAGGCTATTGAGAATGCTTTTTATTGTCTCTGTAGAAATTTCTTTTCCAATAAGTGTGTTCACTTTATGCAAGTTCAACTCCACTTTGGGTTGAGGTGTCTCCACTGGATATATGTCGCGAATGGCTCCCTCTATGGTGCCTCCGGCAATTTCTTGTATCAATAGTGCAGCACGTTTCAGCGCATAGAGTGAATTGTTGGGATCAAGTCCTCTTTCAAACCTGAACGATGAGTCGGTGTTGAGCATATGTCTGCGCGCAGTTTTGCGCACCCATGTTGGGTTGAAATAGGCCGACTCAAGAAACACGTCTGTAGTGCTTTCTGTCACACCCGCCACCATTCCGCCAAACACACCTGCAATGCACATTGCCTCTTCGGCGTTGCAAATCATCAAGTCTCTTTCGTGCAGCTTGCGTTCTTGTTCGTCTAGTGTGGTAAACAAAGTATCTTGCTCTACTGTGCGCACCACCACTTTGTTTCCTTTCACATGGTTCATGTCAAAGGCGTGCAATGGCTGTCCTAATTCGTGCAACACAAAGTTGGTAATATCTACTATATTATTGATTGGACGAATGCCAATAGGAAGAAGTCTATTTTTCAACCAATCGGGACTTTCTGCAACTTTTACATTGCGGATAGTTAGGCCCGAGTAGCGTGGACATGCTTCAGTGTTTTCCACATCCACATCTATACCACCTTCTTCAGTGTCAATTTTGAAATTCTCAACCGAAGGTTTATTCAGTTTGTAGGGCATGCCTGCTTGCTGAAGATAAGCAGCCAAATCGCGCGCCACTCCAAAATGAGAGGTAGCATCCACGCGATTGGGCGTGATATCCACTTCTAACACATAGTCGCTCTTTACATTATAATATTCCTTGGCAGGCATTCCTACTTGTGCTCCGTTGGGTAAAACAATAATGCCATCTTGCGAATTACCAACACCAATTTCGTTTTCCGAACAGATCATACCCAATGACTCTTCGCCTCTAATCTTTGAGCGCTTTATCTTCAGCTCTTCATCGCCTATATAAAGGGTAGCTCCCACTGTGGCTACTACTACTTTTTGTCCTGGGGCTACGTTGGGCGCTCCACACACAATGTTGAGGGGCTCTCCGTCTTGGCCAACATTTACGGTAGTCAAGTGTAAGTGGTCAGAGTTGGGGTGGGGCACACAAGTCAACACTTCGCCAATAATCAAACCTTCCAATCCACCTTTGATGGTTTGAATTTCGTTTAATCCCTCGGTTTCCAAACCAATAGAAGTGAGAGCGTCTGCAGTAGCTTGCGGTGTAAGATCGAATTCGAGATAATCTTTCAGCCAGTTGTATGAAATATTCATTATTTTTGAGTCTGTTTTTATTGCTATTGAAATTGTTGGTGTAGCTTATTTTGGAATAGTTTCCAAAAAAACTCTCCAAAATTACAAAAAAAAGAGAGAGATATGAAATGTAGCATACTAAAAAGATGAAAATGGGGGAGGGAGGGGT
>SMEQ01000186.1_pt1 | contig 20066 bp, 13 predicted proteins | sample 2456281 | NCBI WGS metagenome assembly SMEQ01 (sample SAMN10132596, study PRJNA489261) | soil metagenome | isolation source: day1 antibiotic-loamy sand soil ammended with raw manure from dairy cow... | place: USA | collected 2015-04-01
GAGATGCCGGACAGTAGAGGTCTGAGTAGAATGCCAAAGCCGTATGAAACCAAAGCCCACACAAACATAGAGCCTGCGATTAAGCGAAGATTTGCCGACCAGTAGGCAGCAGCATTTGTTTTGTCATCTTGCATAGTGCTCACCATTGTTTTTTGTATTTATGAATTTTTTGTGCAGCGTGGCATGGCAAATTTAACAAGCTCAGGGCCCGTAACATAACCCCCTGCTTTAGTCTATTTATGGTTTTTTAGTATTTTTTATTTTTGAAAAAAACAGCTTTTTTGCTGCTATTTATCGAAAATATCTATGTTTTTACCGAATTTAGACGAATAAAAAACAAACAAATATCGATAAAAATAAAGTGCAAGAGCAAAGATATTTCCAATTGTGACCAGAACTCAGTCGAAAAATGATCTTTTGCCGACTGTATAGGCACAAAACCGCACTGTAAAAAATGGAGTGTTCGGCGTTTTCAGCATGAATTACATTGCAACCGAGCACTGCGCATTGCACGCAGTGCTCGGCTGTTTATATCTATCAAAACGCTATACAAACGCTGCCCGCATTACGCCTCAACGCGATAGCAGTCATCTAAGGTGCTGTAACCCATGCCTGCACTTTTGCGCACTTTAATCTGCACTGGGATGCGTTCTTTGAGGGCTTCAACGTGACTGATAATGCCAATGGTTTTACCTTCGGCATTGAGGTTATCCAGTGCATTGAGTGCCATATCTAAGGTTTCATTATCTAAGGTGCCAAAGCCTTCATCTAAAAATAATGAATCAATGCGCGTTTTATGACTGACAAGCTCAGACAGCGCTAAGGCTAAAGCCAGACTGACTAAAAAGCTTTCACCACCAGACAAAGTACGAGTGTCCCGTCGAGTATCGCCTTGCCAGGTGTCAATAATCTCGATTTCCAGTTCACCCTGCTCACGACGACTGAGTTGATAGCGATTGTGCAATACCAGCAGTTGTTGGTTCGCCAAACTGATCAAATGATCCAAGGTGAGACCTTGGACAAAGCGGCGGTATTTACTGCCATCGGCGGAGCCAATTAAGCTATTGAACTGCTGCCAGTGATCGTATAGCTGGCGCTGTTGTGCAATGCGGCTCAGTAAGTCTTGCTGGGTTGTACGGTTATGGCTGTCAGTGTCTAAGCGGTGGTGCACGCTGCCCAGTTGTTGGTTAAGCACACTCAACTGATGATCTATTGCTGTTCGTTGCTCAGCCAATTGAGCACTGGAATGCTCAGTTTGAGGCTGGCTGCTCAGTTGCTCAATCTGCTCTGTGGTTGCCTTGAATACAGTCTGCGCCGCTTGCAGTTGCGTATCCAACTCGTGCTTTAGGGTGTGCAATTGCTGTGCTTGTTCGGCCGGTAACAATGCACGTAAAAACGCTTGCTCATCGGCAAAAGCACTTTGTGCTAAACGCGCCTGCCATTGGGCTTGCAAGGTTAAATAACTGGCCTGCGCTTCTTCTAAGCGTTCAGTTAACGTGTGGATCTGCCCGTGCACTTGGGCGAGCTGACCTTCACTGCGTTGCAACGCAATCTCGCTGGCTGCTAAGGCTTGCGCGACGTCGGCGACTGGTGCAGATGCTTGCCTTGGATTGACATCGAGCTCTAGCCAGTGTTTTTCTGCGCTTTGCTGCTCTTTTTCTGCGCTACGCAATTCTGCCTGTAAAACATTGATGCGCAGTGCCAGCTCTTTAAGTTGGGCTTCACCTTGCTTCCACTGCTGTGCTTCTTGCTCACGCGCTTGCAACCACGGCTCAGGATCCTGCGGCAAGCTATAGCCTAAAGCTTCAAGCTGCTGTTCAAGCTGGCGTTGCTGCTCTTGCAGTTCAGCTTGCAATACCGCACTGCGCTTGCTGAAATCGGCCTCTTGCTGCTGTTGATGCTTGAGACTACTGTGTAACGTACTCATCTGTTGCTGCAGATCACGCAATGCTTGCTCAGCCTGACGGTAGTGTTTTTCACTATCAGTTAAACTTTCTTGTGCTTTTGCAATGGCATTAAGGCGCTGCTGACAATCAGCCGTGCGCTGCTTAAAGTCTGCCATAGATGCATTAAAGTCTGCTTGCGACAGGTCTTGTGCTAAACCCAACACCGACAGATGCGCAGCTTTTTCAGTGATGATAGTGTGCAGCTCCAGCTCATCTGCAGCTTGCTGCTGAATCAACTGCTCATGCTGACTGCTGAGCTTGGCTAAATGCTCGGCGCAAGCCACGCCCTGCTCTCGCACACTGTCGCGCTCCACTTGCTTAGCCGCTAACGCCTGCTCGGTATGCGTTACATCTAGAGCTTGATAGGCACTGACGGCTGGATGCTCTAATGCACCACACAGCGGGCACGGCTCATGGGCTTGCAATTGCGCACGGTAAGCTTCCAAACCGACAATGCGGCGCTCTTGAGCCAGCAGTTGCTCTTTATCTTTGACCTGCTCATTTAAGTCTTTATAAGCGGCACGCAAACGCTCGCGCAGCCTTTGCTGCTCAGCTACTTGCTCTGTCAGCACGCGACAATGCTCTGCACGCTCAGTCAGCGCCGTTTGTTTAGCGCGTTCGCTGCTGTAGCCTTGTACTAACCATTGATAATACTGGCTTTGCCCATGCAATTGACCGAGCTGTTCTTGCCAAGCACTGACGCTACGCTGTTCAAGCACTTGCTCTAATGCTGTGTGTTGCATTTGCCAAGCGTGCTGCAGCGGCTTGAGCGCTGCTTCTTGCTGCTGATACAGAGCCTGCTGCGTGGCTAAATCGGCGTTGAGTGCGCTGATGCCAACGGCTAGTTTGTGCTGTTCAGCTTGGCCGTTTTCAATCGCCACCTGCTGTCGACTCAGTAAAGCAAACTCATTACGCCAAGCACTGAGATGCTCAGCTAATTGCCCATGTTGCACTCTAAGCTCACGCTGTGCGATCAACTGCTGCTCGGCGTTTTGTGCTGATTGCAGCTGTGCATTAACCTGCGCAACGGCCTGTTCAGCATACTGATAGCGCTGCCATGACCACTGCTCTACTTCTTGTTTAAAGGCTCGCTGTTTTTCTTGGGTGCTAGTTAAAGTGTGCTGGCTGTGCCCTACCGCCTGCTCAGCCGTGTGTAGAGCTTTATAGTCCGTCTGTAATACAGCGGCTGGAGCATGCTCAGACAAGCGCTGCAAATCCATACGATGCGTTTGTTGCTCGGCTTCGACACTGTGCAACTGCAACTGAGCTTTGCTATGCCGGGCTTGCGCCTGATCTAAATGACTGCGCCATTGTTGTTGCTGATGTAGGTCTGCTTGCTGCTGTTTTAGGATGCTGGCTTCTTGCTCAGCCGCGACCAATTGCGCCTTGGTTTCGCTCAACTGTTCAGCGCTGAGCAACTGCAAGCCTTCAGCTCGACTGCTTAGATTATCTAAAATATGGCGCTGTTCTTTTTGCATGCCATGAACATGCTTGGAAATATCACCGTAAATTTCAGTGCCAGTCAGCTGCTCTAATAAACCTGCGCGGTCATTGGCATTGGCCTCTAAAAACGCCGCAAAACCGCCTTGTGCCAGCATCATTGACTGAGTAAAACGCTGAAAATCCAAACCGGTTAAGCGCTCAACTTCTTTGGGTTTTTCGCTGAGTTTGTCGGTAATAATGCGTCCATCGGCATGCGCCAGCTCAGTTTTAGCATCCTGCAGCGCACCATCGGCTTTATTGCGGGCGCGGCGCTGACTCCAAAAAGCACGGTAACTTTCATCTTTAACCGCAAATTCAACTTCCACCAAACATTCAGCTGTGTGCCGCGTCATCAGCTCATTGCTGTTTTTAGACAGGCTGCTCATGCGCGGAGTGCGGCTGTACAGCGCCAGACTGATCGCATCCAATAAAGTGGTTTTACCCGCTCCCGTGGGTCCGGTAATCGCAAACAGACTGCTGCCATTAAAAGGCTCTTGGGTGAAATCGATCTTCCACTCACCCTTTAAAGCGTTGATGTTTTTTAAGCGAATACTCAAAATTTTCATGCCTGCCCCTCCTGCAGTGATTCCAGCACTTGGGCATGCAAAGCTTTAAGCACACTGATCTGCTCATCCGTTAATTCTTCGTTATGCAAACGTTTGGCAAACACCTCATCAGGTGTCAACTCAGCCAACAACTCACCTGAGTCGCGGGTTAAACCCGCCACTGTATTGCTACGCAAACGACGCACGCGTAACACTTCCACCGGTAAATCTGCACACAAGGCTGCCACGCGCTCATCTAAATCAGCGAAATAGTCATCCACCTTCACTTGAATTTCCAGCCAAGTGATGGCGTCCGGATCAAGCTCTTCAGCCAGTTGTACAAAGGCTTGCTCAAGCTCAGCCAAACTACCAGACAAGGACACCAAGCGCTGAAAACACGGGATATGCAGCGACGTTACGCTGTGCAAACCTGTGGCAGTGAGATCAACCTGCAACAGCTCTTTTTGCTGTTTTGACTCGTCAAAACTCAACGCAATGGGCGAGCCGCTGTAGCGAATATGCTCCAGCCCCGCCACTTTTTGCGGGCGATGGATATGCCCGAGTGCTAAGTAATCAAACGCAGGAAAGGCATCAGTGGGAAACGCCGTTAAGCTGCCCACATAAATCTCACGCACCGATTCGGTCAGGCTCACGCCCACGGTGGTTAAATGCCCCGTACCAATAATCGGCACATCCACACCCAGCTCCCTACGCACAGCCTCAGCTTTGGCAAATAACTGCGCATAATGCTCAGCAATGGCCTGCTGTAAATCGCTTTGTTTGTCTTGCGCGCTGTGCCCCGCCTGACTGCGCTGTATATCTCGCGGGCGCAGAAAAGGAATCGCGCAGAGCAGTGCACCCACTTGGCCGTTACGCTGTTTGAGGACCAGTATTTGCTCATCCAGTTGCTCCGTCGCAACACTGGAGATGACATGGGTATTGAGTTGCGCCAGCAAGGCTTTACTTTCATTGAGCATGGCCACCGAATCATGATTACCGGCTAGAATAATCAACTGGCAGCCCGTAGCCTGCATCTGCACTACAAAGCGATTGTATTGCTCACGGGCATAGCTGGGCGGCGTGCCGGTATCAAAAATATCACCGGCAATAATCAACGCATCCGCTTGCTGCTCAATCACCGCCTGCACCAGCCAGTCACACCAAGCGCGGTGCTCAGCCTGTCGTGTTTTACCCATAAAATGCTGGCCGAGGTGCCAATCTGAGGTGTGTAAAATGCGCATGCGTTTGCATCCTTGTGCGGCCAATAATCATAAAAAACCCGTGATCCATTCAGTGCGTTGTATGCTCACTCAGCATGTTTAGCACCCAATTGATCACGGGCTGATTAAATATACAGTTTTACACTTTAGCTGTCAGCTTGCTGCAAACCAAAAGGTAAACCTTGCGCATCAGGAATATGTTTAGCAATCGCCTGCAAAGCATCTTGAATCACTTCCTCAACTACGGGGTGATAAAAAGGCACTTGCAACAAACTGCGTGCGGTTTCTTTGCGCTCAATGGCCAAAGCTAAAAACTGCGCCACATGCTCGGCACGCATCCCAAACATACTGGCACCCAGTAATTGTCCGCTGGTTTTATCCGCATATAAACGCAACACGCCTTTGTGCTGCGACAACACCTTGCTACGGCCATTGTTCTGCGTGTAGGCCGTGCCAATCAACAGCGTATCTTGATCTAACTGATCAAAGCGCGCACCTACGCTCACCACATCGGGATTGGTAAAGGCGATACCTATGGCTGTTTTACGTTTAAAAGCTACGGGAGTGGCTTGCACTGCGTTATAGCCTGCCATCGCCCCTTCATCTGCCGCTTCATGCATCAAAGCACGTTGACCGTTCACATCACCGACAATAAACACCGGATGCTCACCCAACTGTAGGGTATGGGGGTTAAACAACGGCTGGCCCCGCTCATCTAGCTCAAAACCTGCGGCTTGCAAATTTAATTGATCAATATTTGGTCGACGCCCCAATGCCACGAGAACTTTGTCCACTGGAATATCTTTACCGCCGGCTTTGAGTGATACGCCTTGCGCTGATGCTGCAAGCTCTGCTGGCGCACCTAAGTACAAGTGCATTTCTTGGGCAAACTCAGCCAGCGCATGGGTGTTCACTTCAGGGTCACTGATACCGCCTACGCTGTCCGCCATATCCGCGCCATGCACTTCCACACCCAAGCGCGCCAAGGCCAAACCCATCTCCAAGCCAATAGCGCCTAAACCTAATACACCCATGGATTGAGGCAGTTCTTGCATCTCAAACAACTCATCCGTGGTGATGCAATGCTCAGCAAAAGGCTGCAAGAAACCCGGCACAACCGGACGTGAACCGGTGGCGATAATCACGGACTGGGCTTGCACCTGCTGAGTGCCACCTGCATTGCGCTCAACAGACAACAGCGTTGGCGTCATAAATTGAGCACGCCCCATCAGCAAATGCTCACCCGCTGAACGCTCTGCACCCGCCGCCGCACCCTCGGCAAACACATCGCGCTGACGGCGCAGCTCAGACCACGCCTGCTGAGTATCCAACTGCAGGTGCTCACCACCACTGATGCCATAACGCTGAAAACTTTGTTGCGCGTGCCAAAACTCAGCAATATGCAAAGCGACTTTGGAGGGCATACAGCCCACCCGCGCACAAGTGGTCCCTAATGGACCGCTATCAATCAATACAAAGCTTTTTTTCGCACGACGCACTTCACGTAAAGCGTATAAACCTGCAGTGCCCGCACCAATAATGGCGACATCAACATCGATTTGCTCAGTCATACTCAACTCCTGTCATGCATTGCATGTCTAGCCAACAAAGTGACGGCTGTCGCCACCTATACAATATATATTTATAGAATATAGGCTATATAGCAGTAAAGCCATTCAGCCGTCACCCCTATCACTAAGGCGCTTCTTGTTGCGCACGCGGGCCTGGCAGCAAACGATTGGGGCCACCGGCATGCAATAAACGCACACTGGTAATCCCCGCAATCTCATGGCCTTTATCCGTCAGCGTATTGGCGATCTGATCAATCACCGCGACAAGCAACATACTCAGAATATCGCTGCTATTGCTCTGCTGCTCGGTGCTTGAGGCCGAAGCTGCACCTTGCCACAACTCTTCACCGGTTTTTAAGGAGACCAAACGTGCCTCAGCCGTCACCCGCGTATCACTGTTTAAGACTTTATAGCTGGTGCCAAACTCAGTGATTTTTAAATAGACCACCGCATCTGCAGCAAAAATCTCGCGCAGCTTTTCAGCAGGCACCCCATGAATCTCACCCGGCTCAGTCATGCCATTGTGCTTAAATAAATCATTGACCATGGCAACCGGAAAAACATAGTAGCCTGACTCCGCCAATGGATAGGTGACCTGCGACAGAAAACTGTAACTGGCATCCACCTCCAAGCTTTCGTTCAAGGGCGGTAAGACTAAAATGGACAAGGGGTTTTCTTCTTTAAGCTTAGTGTAGTCATACACCGCAGTCGGCCCTGAGGCACAACCAGCCAAAAGTAAAACAGCCAAAACACCACAGACACGCACTAATTTTTTCATTGGAAGCTTCCCTGCTTTTCGAGCATAAAGTCTACAAAAGCAGCCGACTCTGGAAACAACTGCTTTTCGGTGACCAAGTGCCCAACGCCCTCTTCGTCACGCCCTAGATTAAAATATAACAAAGCTAAATGCGCATGCAGACCCGGTGCGGCCCGCGACCCTTTAGCTTGAGCTTTTTCAATGCTTTGTTCCAAAGTAGCAACCTGCGCCTGAGCATCATGCTTGCTCGGCACAAAGTAATTATACAGCGAGGCCTGGTAACCTTCCCATTCATAGAGCGTCTTTGGCTGCTGCGCACAACCGACCGTAAACAGGCTCAGCGCCAGCAGCATAAAAAATGACTTCTTCATTGCGTCACAGGGCTCCATACACGGTTATCAATACCTTCCACTAAGTGATTCACTGCTTCACGAATCGCTAAATCCAACACTTTACCGTTTAAGGTTGAGTCATAGCTGGCGGTGCTACCAAAGCCAATGATCTCACGGTTGGATAAAGCGTATTCACCGGCACCCTGCACCGAATACACCACTTCAGAGGTGGTTACATTGACGATATTTAAACTGACTTTGGCGTAGGCCACTTGTGATTTAGCTCGGCCTAAAATACCAAACAACTGACGGTCGCCCACTTGTTTGCGCCCAAATTCAGTGACATCACCAGTCACCACATAATTGGCACCTTTTAGGTTCTGTTGACGGCCTTTAATTTCAGCTTCGGCTTTAATCTCACCCATATTGGTGCGATCGAGCACGCTAAAACGATTACTCTGCTGCAAATGAGTCACTAAAGTGGTTTTCGCTTGATTACCTAAACGGTCCACACCATCAGAAAAAATACCCCGCTGATAACTCGAACGGTTATCAAACTTACCTACGGCAATAGGTGCGCGTGGTCCCTGATAATAACTGCTGGCACTCTTAACTGTCGGCGCTTCAATGCTTCGTGATGTTTCAGTGGCACAACCAGCAAGCACTGCCATTGAAAGTCCAACGACTGTAAACAATCCTTTTTTAATCATTTCAAAACCCGTCTATTCAATAGTAAAAGAGGCGTCACTGCCCATCATTTCAAACCTATTTAGTTTAGCCTAAGATAGGTTTAAGGCCAGCTTTTAATATGAAAACCAATACTAAAATGATTGTATAACTGCAAGCATATGCCTTCGCTCACATAATAAAGCTTAACTAAATATGCCTATACAAGTTATGTTACTCACATATGAATTAGACTAAACCTCGCCCAGCGTTGAGCAATCATCACTTCAGGTGCGGTTTACTGCCTAAGTGAGGCTGCGGTGGCGCACGCAATAGACATAATCAAACATGCGGGTAATGCCCACAGCTTTAAAATGCCACTCTTGCTCAAGCAATATCGCGCTCTTCGCTGTACTCCACAACAGAGGCATCACCCAACAACTGCTCAACTTGCTCAGGTGCTATAGCAAAAACAAGCACACTAACTAATCAACAGTGTTCAGGTTCATATCCCAGCCCCCACCTAAGGCACTGATTAACTGCACGCTGGCAGTTAATTGAGTACCTAGCAAATTTAGTAAAGTGCGCTCGCTGTTTAGCGCGGTCGCTTGGGCACTACTGACCGCGAGATAATCCACAAAACCTGCTTGGTATTGGTTGTCAATTAAGCGCAAGGTGTCTTGCGCAGCGGCCAAGGCTTCACGCTGAACGCTGATTTCTTGTGCGTACACATTCAACTGCACCAGCGCATCTTCCACTTCACCAATGGCTTGCAGCGTGGTTTGACGGTAACGAGCCACCTGTTGATCGTAACGCGCTTGGGCTTGTTCGGTTTTTGCACGACGTGCACCGGCATCAAATAAGGTCATGGCAAACTGCGGCCCAATGGACCAAAAGCGATTGGGCATACTAATCCAATCCGCTAAATTACTGCCGCGATAGCCACCTGTTGCGCTTAAAGTTAAATCTGGGAAATACGCCGTTTTAGCCACGCCAATCTCCGCATTGGCTGCCATGACTTGACGCTCAGCGGCGGCGATATCCGGGCGACGTTCCAATAAGGCTGAAGGCACGCTGATAGGTAAGCGCGGCAAAGCAGGTACATCGGCCACACTGCCAATGTGTAAGGCATTGGGCGTGGTGCCGACTAACAGCGCAATCGCATGTTCAAAACGTGCACGTTGCCAATCCAAATCTAAACGCTGGGCTTGGGTGTTGCGCAACTGAGTTAAAGCTTGACTGACATCAGCCCGTGTCACCATCCCCGCTTGATAACGGTTTTGCGTGAGCTGCAAGGAACGTTGATACGCGCTAATCGTGGCATCCAGCAAACGCATCTGCTCATCAATCACGCGCAACTGTAAATAGTTTTGCACCAACTCCGACTGCTGGCTTAAACGCACACCTGCCCACTGCGCAGCGCTGGCTTGTGCGCTGGCTTCACTGGATTCCACCTGACGACGCACTTGCCCCCAAATATCCAACTGCCAGCTTAAACCCAATGCCACTTCGTTGCTTTTGCTCGCCTCTTCATCACGGCCACTGCGCGTGCTACCGACTTGCCCGGTGGCTTTGGGGTACAAGGCGGCGCGGCTGCCGCCCACTAAAACACGCGCTTCACGCCATGCAGCCTCCGCTTCACGCAGATTTTGATTGGATGCGTCCAGCTGTTTAAGCAGCTGTGTCAAGGTTGCATCGTTATACAACGACCACCAAGCCACAACCGTATCCTGTGCTGCTGGCTGGGCTATTTTCCAGCCCGGAGTATGGCGAAATTCAAGCGGCACAGAGGTCTCGGGACGCTGGTAATCAGGACCCAGCACACACCCGCTTAACACCACCGCGACTAAAGCAAGAGCACTGAGTTTAACGCTGGGTTTCATGAGTATTTTCCATTGCAGTCTGGTTTTTTTGACCCCGCACACGGGCACTTAAACGATCGAAAAACAAATACACCGCCGGCGTGCTATATAACGTCAGCAGCTGACTGAGCAGCAAGCCGCCCACAATCGCCAAACCTAACGGCTGACGGGTTTCCGAGCCTTCAGCGGTGCTAATCAATAAAGGCACTGCACCCAAAATAGCGGCCATAGTGGTCATCATAATGGGGCGAAAACGCTGCAGACAGGCCTGCTCAATGGCTTGGCGTGCGCTCATATGCATCTCGCGCTGCAATTGCAGCGCTAAATCAATCATCAAAATAGCATTTTTCTTCACCACACCAATCAGCAAAAACAAGCCCAGCAACGAGATCAAACTGAACTCACCGCCCGTCAGCTGAATCGCCAGTAGCGCACCAACACCGGCTGAAGGCAAGGTGGATAAAATCGTCAGCGGATGAATATAGCTTTCATACAAAACGCCCAGCACCAGATACACAATCACAATCGACATCAGCAGCATTAAACCCTGCGCACCCTGGCTTTGCTGAAATACACCTGCGGTACCGCCTAAGCGCCCTTGCACTTCATTGGGCAGATTGATCTTGGCCATGGCATTCTCAATGGCCACACTGGCCTGCTCTAAGCTCACACCAGGCGCTAAAGCAAAGCCAATACTCTCCACTGCAAACTGCCCATCATGCTGCACGCGCTCCTGCTGCAAACTGGATTCCCAGCGTGTAAACGCCGATAGTGCAATGGCTTCACCACTGGCAGTGATGACTTTCATCTGCTCCAACACCTGAGGCGAGCCGACAAACTGCGGATCAATTTCCAGCACCACACTGTACTGATTTAAACTGTCATAAATCGTTGACACTTGGCGCTGACTGAAGGCGTTATTGAGCAAAGCTGTGACCATCGCCATATCCACGCCTAAACGCGCTGCAGTCGCCCGATCCACTTCTAAGGTGACCTGCTGAGCACCCCGGCCTTCTTTACTGTCAATATCCGTGAGCTCCGGCAAAGCCTTTAACGCATCACGCACTTTGGGCTGCCAGATGCGCAGATCGTCCAACTCACTGGCCAGCAACACATATTCATTATCGGTACTGCCGCCTTCACGCCGCCCCACGTTGAGGTCTTGCTCGGGCATCAAAAACAGCCGTGAACCGGCCACCTGAGGAATCTGTGTACGCAAGCGATTGACAATGTCCTGTGCAGAATCATCGCGCTGGCTAATGGGCTGTAAACGCACAATTAAAAACGAACTGCTGCCACCGCCAATAAAGCCCGCCACGGTTTTCACATCTTTATCTTTTAATAAAGCCTGACGGTAGACTTCCATTTTGGGCTGCATGGTGTGGTACGACAAACCATCATCGCTGCGAATAAAGCCCATCAATTGCCCCGTATCTTGCTGCGGCATAAAGGTTTTGGGCACCACCATAAACAACCACACATTCAAGGCAATCGTCAGCACCACACCCAACAACATCCAACCTTGAAATCTTAAAGTCCAGACTAAAGAGCGCTGATACCCACGGGCCACCCAAGCGCCAAAACGCTGCACAGCATTGGGTGGCCGTTCTTGCAGCTGGGTATGTGGGCGCAACCAACGCGCTGACAGCATCGGCGTTAAGGTCAGTGATACCAGCAGTGAAATTAAAATAGCCACGGTTAGGGTGATGGAAAACTCGCGAAATAAGCGTTCAATCAACCCGCCCATAAACAAGATCGAAACAAACACCACCACCAAAGACAGGTTCATCGACAACAAGGTAAAGCCCACTTCGCGCGAACCATCCAGCGCCGCTTGCAGTGGCTTTTTCCCTTGATTGATGTGCCGTGCGATATTCTCTAACACAACAATGGCGTCATCCACTACTAAGCCTGTGGCAATAATCAGCGCCATTAAAGATAGGTTATTCAGCGAAAAGCCCAGCAAATGCATTACCGCAAAACTGCCAATCAGCGACACCGGAACAGCTAAAGCCGGAATCACGGCCGCCCGCCAATGCCCTAAAAACAGCATCACCACGGCAATCACTAGCACAGTCGCAATTAACAATGAGCGCTCAGCCTCATACAAGGTCGCGCGAATCACCGAGGAGCGATCCATCGCCACTTCCAGTTTAGCGCTGGCTGGCATCACCGCTTGCAAGGCCGGTAATTCAGCCTGAATGGCCTCGATGGTGGCAATGATATTGGCGCTGGCTTGACGATTCACGATCAAGAGCACGGCATCCTGATCATTGAAAAAACCACTGTTATAGCGGTTTTCCACACTGTCTGTGACACGAGCCACATCGCGCAAACGTAACGCAGCGCCCTCATGGTAACGAATAATTAAAGGGGCATAATCCTCCGCCTGCTGCAGTTGATCATTGCCTTGAATTTGCCAGTGACGCGGGCCTTGCTCCAACTGGCCTTTTGGCTTTTGCTGATTGGCATCGGCGATCGTTTGGCGCACCTCATCCAGCGCAATCCCATAATGTTCTAAACGGCGCGGCTCTAATTCCACCCGTACGGCCGGCAAGGAACTGCCGCCAATTTGCACATCACCGACACCGGGCACTTGCGAGAGTTTTTGCGCCACAATACTGTCAGCCAAATCATACATTTGCCCCTTCGCCAACACTTCACTGGTCAGCGCCAGCACCATAATCGGCGCTTGCGTGGGGTTCACTTTACGGTAGGTGGGCATACTGCGCATGCCGCTGGGTAGCAATTCATGCGCAGCATTAATCGCGGCCTGCACTTCACGCGCCGCAGCATTGATATCATGGCCCAAATCAAACTGAATCATAATCCGCGTGCTGCCTTGCCCGCTGCGACTGGTCATCTGGCTGATGCCGGCAATGCTGCCCAGCGAGCGCTCCAGCGGTGTGGCTACAGTCGCCGCCATCACTTGCGGACTGGCACCAGGCAAACTGGCTTGCACAGTAATCATCGGAAAATCCATATCCGGCAAAGGTGCCACAGGTAACAAGCGAAACCCCAGAATCCCCAACACAATAATGGCCACGCTCAAAAGCATGGTGGCCACCGGTCGCTGAATAAAAGGTGCCGACAGATTCACGAGGCAGCATCCTGTTTAAAACGCGCCTGAGTGCGGGTGCTTAAACGATCAAAGAAGAGATAAATCACGGGAGTGGTAAACAAGGTCAACACTTGGCTGAGCAGCAAACCACCCACCATCACCAGCCCCAAGGGTTGACGCAACTCAGCACCTGAGCCGCTGGCAAACATCAAAGGTAAAGCGGCAAATAAGGCAGCCAGCGTAGTCATCAAGATCGGTCTAAAGCGCAGTAAAGCGGCTTGATAGATGGCCTCCTCCGGGCTGAGGCCCTGATGCCGCTCGGCATCTAAAGCAAAGTCGATCATCATAATGGCGTTTTTCTTCACGATACCAATCAGCAAAATAATGCCGATAATGGCAATCAGGCTCAGATCATTACCCGTGACAAACAGCGCCAGCAAGGCACCAATAGCCGCCGAGGGTAAGGTCGACAAAATAGTGATGGGGTGAATATAGCTTTCATACAGCACGCCAAGCACGAGGTACATGGTCACCACGGCGGCGAGAATCAGCAATAAAGTACTCGACAATGACGCTCTAAAAGCTGCCGCTGCACCTTGAAAGTTGCTTTGAATGGAAGCGGGCATGGCTAAATCAAGCTGTGCTTGCTCAATCAACTCCACGGCCTCACCCAGTGATACACCTTCGCCCAGATTAAAGGACACCGTCACCGCTGGAAATTGACCGATATGATTGAGCAGTAACGCCGCAGACTGCTCTTCGACACGCACAAGATTGGCTAAACGTATCGCCTGCCCATCACTGCCGCGCACATGCACATCACGCAAAGCGGCCAAAGCATCATCGGGGTTGCTGATACTTTCCAATACCACACGATACTGACTGGTTTGGGTGAAAATCGTCGAGATCTGACGCTGCCCAAACGCGTCATATAAAGCATCGGTTAAGGCGGCAATACTTACGCCCAAACGCCCCGCTAAATCACGGTCAATATTCAAATAATACTGCAGCCCACTGGCCTGTAAATCGCTGGCCACATCCTGCAATTGCGGCAGACCTTGTAAGTGCGCCACTAAAGTGGGTACCCAAGTGTGCAATTGCTGCTCATCTGCCGATTCGAGACTGAACTGAAACTGCGTGCGACTGACGCGATCTTCAATACTTAAATCCTGCACCGGCTGCAGATACAACTCAATACCCAGCACCTGCGCCAACTCAGGACGCAAGCGATTGATCACCTCGCCCGCTGACACCGAGCGCTGATTAAAAGGTTTAAGATTAATCAACATACGCCCGGTATTGAGCGTGGGGTTGTCGCCATCCACACCGATTTGTGAGGACACACTTTGCACTGCATCATCTTGCAAGAGCACCGCGCTTAAACGCTGCTGGCGTTCGCTCATTGCAGCAAAGGAAATACTTTGTGGCGCTTCAGAAATGCCTTGAATCACACCCGTGTCTTGTTCAGGGAAAAAACCTTTGGGCACCCACATCCACAGCACAGCGGTTAACACAAAAGTACCCACCGCGAACCACAAGGTCAGCACCTGATGCTGCAACACCCAACGCAAACCTTTAGCGTACTGATCAATGGTGCGACTGAGCCAGTCTTCTTTCTTCTCTTGTGCTGCGCCACCGCGCAATAAACGCGCGCACATCATTGGCGTTAAAGTCAGCGAGATCACCAAAGAAATTAAAATGGCCACCGCCAACGTAATGGCAAACTCGCGGAATAAACGCCCCACGACATCAGCCATAAACAACAAGGGAATCAATACAGCAATCAAAGATAAAGTGAGGGAAACCAAAGTAAAACTGATTTGTTTCGCGCCCTTGAGCGCTGCATTCATCGGTGTTTCACCCAGCTCAATATGCCGAGCAATATTTTCCAACATAACAATGGCATCATCCACCACAAATCCCGTGGCAATGGTCAGCGCCATCAGGGTCAGGTTATTGAGTGAAAAGCCCAACACATACATCACAGCAAAGGTGCCAATCAAAGATAAAGGCACCACAATGGAAGGAATTAAGGTGGCCGTCAGGCGTTTTAAAAATAAGAACGTCACCAGCACCACCAGCCCCACCGCCAGCATTAACTCAAACTGCACATCACTGACCGCTGCGCGAATGGTTTGTGTGCGGTCGGTTAAAATACTGACCTCAAGACTGGCCGGCAAACTGGCAATAATACTGGGTAACAACGCCTCGACACGCTCCACCACCTCAATCACGTTGGCGCCTGGCTGGCGCTGAATATTGAGCAGCACTGCTTGGTTTAGATCCGCCCAAGCGGCTAAACGATTGTTCTCCGCACCTTCAATAATTTGTGCCACATCAGCTAATTTGAGGACACGGCCGTCGTTATGCGCGACGATTAACTGTGCATAATCTTCGGCGCTACGCAATTGATCATTGGCATCCAGCTGAGTGATGCGTGAAGGCCCGTCAATACTACCCTTGGGCTGATTGACGTTCGCGCGGGTAATCACACTGCGCACATCAGCCAAAGTTAAACCTGCTGCGGCTAAGGCTTGCGGGTTGGCGCGGATACGGACTGCAGGACGCTGACCACCGCCCACACTGACCAAACCCACACCACTGATTTGTGCAATTTTTTGCGCCATGCGCGTATCGACCAAGTCATTGACCTGAGGCAAAGGCACACTCTTAGAGCTGATCGCTAACGTCAGTACGGGACTGTCCGCTGGGTTGACCTTGTTGTAAATCGGCGGCGCAGGTAAGTCTTTAGGTAATAAATTACTGGCGGCGTTAATGGCCGCTTGCACTTCTTGCTCAGCAACGTCCAGATCAAGATCTAAACTAAAACGCAGACTGATCACCGATGCACCACCGGAACTGGTGGAGGACATCTGATCTAAGCCTGGCATTTGTCCAAACTGGCGCTCAAGTGGCGCAGTCACGGCGCTGTTGATCACCTGCGGACTGGCGCCGGGGTATAAGGTCAGTACCCGAATAGTGGGGTAATCCACTTGCGGTAAAGCTGCCACAGGTAACAAACGATAGGCCAAAGCACCGGCCAAAAAAATGGCCAGCATCAACAGCGTTGTGGCCACCGGCCGTTGAATAAAGATACGTGAGACATTCATGGCGCCGTTGTGCTCTTGCGCTCAGCTGCAGGTGATGCGCCTTGCTCACCGCGTGATTTTTTTTGCAGCTCAGGTGTGACTGCAGGTACGCTGTGTTCACTCTCCTCGCTGGGCTCGTCAGCGCTGAGTGTAACACGCTCCACTTGACTGCCGGTGCGCAAACGATCCACGCCTTCCACCACCACCCAATCGCCGGCCGCTAAACCTGAACGCAGCATACTTGAGGTGCCATCACTGGTGATAATCTCAATGGGCTGCACCACGACTGTATTGTCATCTTTAATCTGCCAGACAAATCGGCCTTGCGTACCAAACTGAATCGCATCGGCCGGCACCAACAGTGCCTGTTCATGCACTGTCACCTGCAAGCGGACATTGACAAACTGATTGGGGAACAGCATCTGCGTAGGATTATCAAAACGGGCTTTTAAACGCACACTGCCGGTGTTCACATCGACTTGGTTATCAATACTGTCGAGTACACCTTCGGCCAACAGTTGTGTCTCATCACGGTTCCAGGCTTGCACACGCAATGGTTCTGCTTGCTGATAGGCTTGCAGCACCGCCTGCAACTCATGTTCGGCAATGGTGAACGTCACCGCAATAGGGTTATCTTGCGTAATACTGACCAACTCAGTGGAGGCCGCCGACACATAGTTGCCCGCATCCACTGCACGTAAACCTAAACGCCCGCTGATGGGTGCCACAATACGCGTGCGTTCTACATCCAAGCCCGCCTGATCACGCTGCGCTTCACGCACTTTTAAACTGCCGCGATACTGCGCCACTGCGGCCCGTTGTTGCTCAAGAGTTTGGCGTGCAATGGAATCGTCTTTATACAAACCTTCATAGCGTTTGAGATCCAACTCCGCACTGGCCAGTTGCGCGCGCGTTTCTTCTAACGCACCTTGCGCCTGCAACAAAGCCGCTTGATAACTGCGCGGATCAATCTGCGCCAGCAGCGTGCCTTTCTCAACCTGTTGACCTTCAGTAAACAGCACTTGATCCAGCTCGCCACTGACCTGACTGGTGACCTGCACAGCACTCCAAGGTGTCACAGTGCCTAAGGCCTTAAGCTGCACCGCAAAACGCTCTAAACGAACCTGTTGCGCATTCACCGGGACCGCTCCCATAAAGCTGCCACCGCGACGTGGCCCCTTCTGACTGGGCTCCACTGAAGTCTGCGTCCACCACCAGCCGGCCAATACAGCCATGCATAGCAAGACAATCACCAGCCATAATTTTTTCGAAGATTTTTGTGTAGAGCGATGAGATGAATCAGGCATATCAAATATTCACAGTCTTTGGGAGCGTGAAAGATAGCAGTCTTGAGCATGTATAGCAGGGTCTTTACGCTCTATTTACCGAAATCATGAAAAGCACCGTACTTTTAATGCGCAGCTCAATCGCGCAGGCTGCACACACAGCACTTTAATCAAAGCAAGCCACACTGGGAAAGCGTGGGCGGAAGCAATACACAACACACTTGAAAAAAATATTACAATATAAAAATAGCGGCCTAGACGACACATAACTGGCACCTCTCCAGTGCTCTTATAAAACCATAATCATAAATCGATTAATCTTTATACTGTCTAAACCCAATGTATTGCAAGAGAGAAATTTTATATTATTTATTATAATTATATAGCTATATAGTGCAGTAATACTTAAATTAAGTACTACTGCACTTAAAGCAACTTAGCTCAATACAGCCAACGCTTTATCATAGTCTGGCTCATTACCAATTTCAGCAACCAGTTCGCTGTGAATGACCTTGTCATTTTCATCCAGTACGATCACTGCGCGCGCACCCAGACCTGCCAATGGACCTTCAGCAATATCAACACCGTAGACCTGGAAAAAATCAGGATCACGCATGGTTGATAACATCAGTACACGCTCTAAACCCTCAGCACCACAAAAACGTGCCTGAGCAAAAGGTAAATCAGCTGAAATACACAGCACTCGGGTATTTTTTAAGGCCGCTGCTTTTTCATTAAAGGTGCGCACTGACGTGGCACAGGTTGGCGTATCAATACTTGGAAAAATATTAATAATTTTACGCAAACCCGATAAGCTCGACAAACTCACTTCATCCAAAGTGCTATTCACCAAGCTGAATGCAGGTGCTTGCTCATCTTTCTGTGGAAAATGGCCATCGATACGTACAGGAGTGCCTTTAAACGTTACAGTCGTCATGTATATTTCCTTTTTATTAATCAATCACACATCAATCGAATTCAAACATTAACAGCTTACAAGGCTCTGCGCGCAAAGACCCCGCAACACAACCTCAAGCCTATGCTCTTGCATACCGAGGGCGACCCAACCTAAGTCAACCCTCGCCAGCTTACAAAGTAATCTTAGTGCCTAACAGCATTAAGAAACCAGCCAACCAAGTTGGGTGTGCTGGCCACGCCGGTGCTGTCACTAAATTGCCTTCCAAGTGCGCACCCGTTACGTCTAACTCAACATAGTGCCCACCGGCCATCTCCACATCAGGACCGCACGCTGGATACGCCGCACATTCGCGATCATCCAAAATACCTGCAGCCGCTAACAACTGCGGACCATGGCACACAGCAGCAATGGGTTTATCAGCCTGATCAAAGGCTTGGATCAACTCAAGCACAGTGGCATTTAAACGCAAATACTCAGGCGAGCGCCCACCCGGCACGATCAGAGCGTCATAATCTTCTGCTCTTACCGCATCAAAATCATAGTTCAAGACAAAATTATGGCCCGGCTTTTCGCTGTAGGTTTGATCGCCTTCAAAATCATGAATCGCCGTGCGTACAAACTCACCAACCTTCTTACCTGGGCACACCGCATGCACAGTGTGACCCACCATTTGCAATGCTTGAAACGGCACCATCGCTTCGTAATCTTCTACGTAGTCACCGACTAACATTAATATTTTTTTAGCTGCCATGATCTGCTCCCAAGTGCGTGTATGTTGCAGGGCATGATACACGCAAAATTCGATTTGGAGACGGCTCAGTACAGTTAACACAACAGCGATATTTTTCTACTGACTGTTAACTGTCAAAACCAAGCGCAGACAGACAAAAACGTGCAGTCGATTGGCTACAGCTGTATTTAGTATTTGAGGAGAGGATTGCGCTGAGTGCTTAAATCTTTACCCGAGGCCATCACCCAAGCTGCAACAGCATCAATATCATAAAACACACCGCGCCCCTCTTTAATAGGAGCAGGGAAATTATCTTGCTTAGACCAACGCCAGAGTGTTGAAGTGGATATCTCCAGTCTTTCTACCAGCTCAGCAGCTTGTATTAATACGGGTGTTTGTTGTTTGCTTGTCATATTTACTACCTCTAATTAGCCTTAAACTCTTTTAGTCAACCGTCAACTATTTCAGTCATTCCGAGCGCCCAGAAATAGATCCAGCACTTCACCTACAAGCTACGCAAAAAGGCTTCTAAGTTGTCCTTCTCAATATCAGTTAAGCCTACCGGCTTAAGTAACGGCGATGTCACTGGAAACAAAGTGT
>SMEQ01000209.1_pt1 | contig 19963 bp, 21 predicted proteins | sample 2456281 | NCBI WGS metagenome assembly SMEQ01 (sample SAMN10132596, study PRJNA489261) | soil metagenome | isolation source: day1 antibiotic-loamy sand soil ammended with raw manure from dairy cow... | place: USA | collected 2015-04-01
AAGCTCCAAGGCTGCGTCCCCTTCGTCTAGTGGCCTAGGACACCGCCCTTTCACGGCGGTAACAGGGGTTCGAGTCCCCTAGGGGACGCCATATTATGCGGGAATAGCTCAGTTGGTAGAGCACAACCTTGCCAAGGTTGGGGTCGCGAGTTCGAATCTCGTTTCCCGCTCCAGATTTGGCGTCAAGCTAAAAGAAAAAAGAGCCGAAAGGCTCTTTTTTTTCGTCTGCAGTTTATGTTTTGCCCTTCAGCGCCCAACCAAGACAGATGACTCAATCAAAAGTACATGCAGCCAACCTAATGCAAGTCAGGGGGTTGTGCATCTACTTGAAAAAAATGCTAATCGACTGGCTGCCAAACAATAAGTTCGATGCACTGTTTGGTGACTAAGCTGCCGGCAGAGCATTCGATGCTGGTTGCTATAAACTGCCTCTCGCACCACTAAATATCAACACCTGCCCGCTTAATATCAGCAAGGCGGGCTGGGCCGATGCCATGGATTTTGGTGAGTTGTGACAGGTCGCTGATAGGTCGTAAGGTCATAATTGCTAATGCGCGATCATGACCGATGTGCGGCAGTGTTTGTAATTGAGCGTGGCTCGCGGTATTGAGATTAATTAAGTCGCCTGTTGCGCTGGGCGTGACGCTAACACTTTGGGTTGACGGTTGCGCTGTTATGTCGAGCGGCTCAGTTACAGCAAAGTTCTCGGCATGGACTGGATCTGTTTGAAAGCGCAGTTGGGCAAAGTCTGCAAAGATTTGCAGCAGTTGCTCTTGCAGCTCTGTGCGCTCGCCTAAGGTCAAAATCCAGTCATCAATGTGTAGGAACAATTCTACGGTGTCTTCTGCGCCCAGTAGTTGAGCTTGCTGTTGAGCTAAAAGAGCGGTGATGACTTGCGGGGTGATTGTGTTTGTTGCTGCGTGTTCGCTACGCAGCTGCTCTAAGCGTTGGGCGATCTGACTTAATGCTGCCGTGGTGATGGTTAACTGATGCGCTGCTGGGTTGTGCTGTTGCTGTTGAGTAATGCGTATAGCTGCTTCGTGGGCTGTTAAGCCGCTGCCCCAACCGCAGAGGGTTAAAAGGCTTGCGTTGAGCAGTTCGGGGGCGCTCCAGTTGTCTATAGGAGGCGTAAATAACTGCTTGCTGCGACTGAGTTTTGAGCTGATACGAGCATTACGGAAATCTTGTCGTAGATTGCCGAATAAATCCGGTAAGTTTGCAATCCAGCGCAATAATTCTGTGCAGAGTCTGACTGTCACCCGCAGTAATAGCGTTAGCATCTGCCAGAACACTTGCAGCCCTTGTGCAATGCCCAGCAGCAACATATAGATCAGTTGGATGTTGGCAGCTTTTTTACCGCGTAGCTGTACACCGGCAATCTTGACTGAAGAGCGGTTGGGTTTGCTCCAGTTAAATGTGCCCAGGGGGTTGCGGGTGGAGACGCTTACACCGGATTTAGATAGGTTGAGGCGGGTTGCTCCGCTGCCATAGCGTCCGCGTAAGACTGGCCGTCCATTTTGTAGAGCAACTTGTGTGTTTTTTGCGACACGGCTGGATACCCGTAGGCCATGTTGGCTGTTAGCCGTGATAGTTAAACCGGCAGCTTTGGCTTGCGTACGCAGTGCGACTCCACCAGTACGACTGACACGCAAGTTTTTACCGCGGTGCTCAATGCGCTGCTGCTTAGCGTATCGGTCTTTTTTAGAAAAATTAAACCAGCCCATACTTGCCTCCTGCTAGTGTGTGCTCCATTGCAAAACAGGCTTCTAGAATACGCCAGTTTGCAGATTTTTTTCCCGTGCTTCCTTAGCAATCAGTAAAGTTATTTTTGCTAATAGCAAAGTGATTTGCTTTGTATTGATCTGGATCAGCCTATGTTGAGCATATAGGCCTAGGCTCTAACTAAAGTCTTAGCGAGGAGCGCACAACATGACTGATCAACAGCTTGATCCGCACACAGTAGAAAAAACACTGAGTTCACGCTTTCCTACTGCCTACACCATCCTCTTCTTACTTATTATTTTTGTTGCGGCCTTAACCTGGGTTATTCCAGCGGGTAAGTACGACCGCGTTATGAGCGACGAAGTCGGGCGGGAAGTAGCTGTGCCTGGCACTTATCAGGTAGTGGAGGCGAAACAACAAGGTTTTGTTGACGTAATGCTGGCCCCTACAGCGGGCTTTTATGATCCTGATAGTTATGTGGCAAATGCCATTGATGTGGCGTTATTTGTGCTATTTCTTGGTGGTTTTCTAGGGGTGATGAATGCCACTGGTGCCATTGATACAGGGATTCGCAGTGCGATGCGGCGCTTGGAGGGGCGTGAGTTGTGGATGATTCCGATCCTCATGACTCTCTTTGCCTTTGGCGGTACCACCTATGGTATGGCGGAGGAAACCTTGGCGTTTTATGCCATTTTAATTCCGGTGATTATCTCTGCAGGTTATGACGCTATTACCGGCGTAGCCATTGTTATGGTGGGTGCTGGGATTGGTGTGTTGGGCTCAACAATTAATCCGTTTGCCACTGTGATTGCTGCCAATGCGGCCAGTATCCCGTTTACCGATGGCATAGGTTTGCGTTTTGTTTTGCTAATTGGTGGTTTGCTGATTTGCGCAGCTTATGTGATGCGTTATGCCAAGCGGGTGAAAGAGGACCCAACGCGCTCAGTGGTGGCAAAACAGTGGGCAGCTCATCGCGCTCACTTTTTAGAGCAGCATAGTGGGGAGATGGTGCAGTCGACTTTAACCGGTAAGCAAAGTGTGGCTTTGGTTATTTTCGCTTTGACCTTTGCGGTAATGATTTGGGGTGTGTCGTCACAAGATTGGTGGATGGCGCAAATGGGCGGCTTGTTTATGGGCGCAGCCATTGTCATTGGTCTAATTGGTCGCTTAGGCGAGAAAAAAATCACCTCAAGCTTTGTTGATGGTGCACGAGACTTGCTGGGCGTGGCCTTAGTGGTCGGTTTGGCTCGCGGTATTGTCGTGATCATGGAGCAGGGCATGATTGCCGACACAATTTTGCACAGTGCCGAAACCACTTTAGGAGGCCTGCCAGAGCTGGCATTTATTAACTTAATGTTTTGGATTGAAGTGGGAATGAGTTTCTTTGTCCCGTCTTCTTCAGGTTTGGCTGTGCTGTCGATGCCAATTTTAGCGCCCTTGGCGGATTTCGCCCATGTTGACCGCGCGCTTGTAGTGACGGCTTTCCAGTCCGCCAGTGGGCTGGTTAACTTGGTCAACCCAACCTTTGCTGTGGTACTGGGAGGCTTAGCAATAGGCCGCGTGTCCTATGACCGCTGGCTGGTCTTTATTTGGCCGTTGTTACTGATTTTAACGGTGTTTATCAGCGTAGTTATCAGTATTGGCGCGTTACTCTGAGTTATTTAATTTACACACAATGCTGCAGTAAGGAGCTCGAAAATGTCTGAATTAACTTTAGGTGTGCACTCGGAAACCGGTACTTTGCGTCAGGTGATTGTCTGTCGCCCGGGCCTTGCTCACCGCCGTTTAACCCCTTCAAATTGCGATGCGTTGTTGTTTGATGATGTGTTTTGGGTCAAGCAAGCGCAAAAAGACCACGATGTATTTGTCCAGTTAATGCAGGAGCGTGGCGTTGAGGTGCTGGATATTCATGACTTGCTGGCGCAAACGCTGGATATTGCTGAGGCGCGCAAGTGGATTTTGGATCAACGCATTACTTGGAATGAAATTGGTGTAGGGATGATCTCGGATCTACGTGAGTGGATGGATGAGATGCCCGGCAGCCAGCTTGCTGAGTACTTGATTGGTGGTCTAGAGGTTGGTGACTTACCCTTTAAGCCGGTTAGTTTGTTTGGTAACCACTTGGGCAAGTATGGTTTTGTGTTGCCGCCTTTGCCGAACTTTTTATTCACCCGTGACAACAGTGCGTGGATTTATGGCGGCGTTACTCTCAATCCTATGTATTGGACCGCACGTAAGCCAGAAACTCTACTAACTGCTGGTGTCTATAAGTTTCACCCCAAGTTCGCTGGTAAGGTTGATGTGCTTTGGGGTGATCCATTGCAAGAGTTTGGTTTAGCCACCTTAGAAGGTGGTGATATTATGCCCATTGGTAATCGCACGGTGTTGGTGGGCATGGGTGAGCGCAGCTCCCCACAAGCGGTGGGTCAGTTAGCACGGGCACTCTTTGCTAAAGGCAGTGTTGATCGAGTCATTGCTTGTCAAATGCCTAAATCACGGGCGGCAATGCACTTGGATACGGTGTTTACCTTCTGTGGTGGCAATATTGTTACTGCATTTACTGAAGTCGCCGATGAAATGATTTGTTATGATCTGCGCCCCGATGCCAGCGGCACATCACATGTTTTCACGCAAGATCCACGGCATATGTTTGACGTGGTGGCTGAAGCGCTTGGTTATGCCTCGTTAGAGGTGGTTGCTACCGGTGGTGATCATCCAGCAGAGCGTGAGCGTGAGCAATGGAATGATGGCAATAATGTGCTGGCACTCAGTCCCGGTGTCGTAATTGGCTATGACCGTAATGATGATACGAATGCGGCTTTAGCTGCGGCAGGTATTGAAGTCCTGGCTGTACCCGGTGCGGAGTTAGGGCGTGGCCGTGGTGGCGGACGCTGCATGAGCTGCCCAACTGTCCGTGATCCCGTATAATGTTTATTTTTAGCGAAATTTATTTACCCAGCTGCTAACCAAGGAGCAGATGCATGGCTTTTAACCTTAGAGATCGTGACTTATTAACGTTGCGCGATTTTACGCCTCAAGAAATTGAGTTCTTGCTGAAGTTGTCTGCAGATCTAAAAGCAGCTAAGTATGCAGGCACTGAGCAACCGCGACTGCAAGGTAAAAATATAGCCCTGATTTTTGAAAAAGACTCAACCCGTACGCGGGTCAGTTTTGAAGTGGCGGCCCATGACCAAGGTGCGAAAGTGACCTACTTAGGGCCAACTGGCAATCACATGGGCCATAAAGAGTCGGTTAAAGACACGGCGCGGGTTTTGGGTCGTGTCTATGACGCCATTGAGTACCGCGGCTTTGGTCAGGAGATCGTCAATGAGCTGGCTGAGTATTCCGGTGTGCCGGTGTATAACGGCTTAACCGATGATTTTCACCCGACGCAGATTTTGGCTGACTTTCTCACCATGACTGAACACAGCGATAAGCCACTGCATGAAGTGGCCTACGTGTTTATTGGTGATACGGCAAACAATATGGGCAACAGTCTGCTGATTGGCGGAGCGAAAATGGGCATGGATGTGCGTCTTTGTGCCCCTAAAGCGTGCCAGCCTGAGCCTGAAGTTCAGGCTTATGCGCAAGCAATTGCCGAAAAAACCGGTGCGCGCATTACCATTACCGATGATATTGCTGCTGCTGTGCAGGGTGTGGATTATGTCTATACCGATGTCTGGGTATCAATGGGTGAGCCAGATGAGGTTTGGACTGAGCGCATTAAATTATTGATGCCTTACCAAGTGAATGCCGCACTGATGGCGAAAACTGGCAACCCACGGGTGAAGTTTATGCATTGCCTGCCGGCTTTCCACAATACTGAAACCGCGGTGGGCAAAGAGATTCAGAAAAAGTTTGGCATTGATGCAATGGAGGTCACCGATGAGGTGTTTGAAAGCCCAGCATCAATAGTGTTTGATCAAGCAGAGAACCGTATGCACACCATTAAAGCGGTGTTGGTGGCTACTTTAGGACGTTAATTATGTTAGTTGTTGCAGCGTTGGGCGGGAATGCCTTATTACAACGTGGTCAGCCGCTGACCGCACAAGTGCAGCGCGAGAATGTCAAGGTGGCTGCACGCGCTTTGGCGGATATTGTGCGTGCTGGCCATCGGTTGGTGATTACCCACGGTAACGGCCCACAAGTGGGGCTGTTGGCCTTGCAAAATGATGCCTATAAGCCAGAGGAAAGTTATCCGTTAGATGTGCTGGGTGCACAAACCGCAGGCATGATTGGCTACTTAATTGAGCAAGAGCTGGAAAATGAATTACAGCATGCCCAGCCCATTGTGACCTTGTTGACCCAAGTAATTGTGGACTTAAATGACCCAGCCTTTGCCACACCCACCAAGTATATTGGTCCAGTGTATAGCCAAGCCGAAGCACAAACCCGTGCCGCTCAAGCGGGCTGGCAAATTGCCCAGGATGGCGATAAGTGGCGCCGTGTCGTGGCTTCACCAAAACCTGTGGAAATTCCAGACTTACAGGTATTGAAGCTGCTAGTGGAAAAAAAGGTGGTAGTGATTTGTAACGGCGGCGGTGGTATTCCGGTGGTGCGCAATGCCGATAATAGTTTGCAAGGCATTGAAGCAGTGATTGATAAGGATTTATCCAGTGCGTTCTTGGCAGAAAAACTGGGTGCTGATGCTTTATTGCTGCTCACAGATGTGGAGTCGGTGTATCAGGATTTTGGTACGCCAGAGGCGAAACCGCTGCGCAAGCTGACCATTGCTGAAGGCGGTGAAATGGATGTGCCTGCAGGTTCGATGGGGCCAAAAATTAAAGCCGCCAGTAGTTTTGCTGCATCCGGTGGTTTTAGTGCCATTGGGCGTTTATCTGATGCGTTAGCCTTGTTATCCGGTGATGCCGGAACACGGGTGGTAGCTGAGCGCACGCAGTAAATACATGCTGTCGAATTTTCCCACCCATACTCCGAAATCTGCCGTTAGATTGTTGCTTCACCAAGGTTGGGCTGTGATTATGCTCAACCTTGCTGCTGCACAGTGTGCGGTGCGGTTGAGCGCGGTAATGCGTAGCGCTGGCTGTGATTTCGGGCACTGCTGTCGGTGCCGGTTGTAGGCAGACTCTGCTTAGGTATCAGCGCTTAGGCAGCGTATGTTGCAATATACAGCGCCTCAACCTTATCTCGCGCCCACTGGGTTTTGCGTAAAAACTTCAATGAAGACTTGCTTGATGGTTCATTTTTAAAGCAGTTCAGCGGAATCTGTTCGGCAAGTTGCTCCCAGCCATAATGCTCTACTAAGCGCTCAAGAATAGTGGCCAAGGTCAGGCCGTGCAGTGGGTCGTGGGGGTGTGGATTAGACATGGAGGGGGTTCTCGTTAAGGTAGGTTGCCCAGTGATGGGTATTTATGCGCTGCCTAGCAGTTGAGTAATGGCTTGCTCAAGTGTTGCATAACGTTGTTGCCATGATCCACTTAAGTGCAGTACCGGTTGCTGATGTTGCTCTAGCCAATCATCGAGCCTGCTGTGGAACTTGAGGCGTTCGCCTAAATCCGGTTGACAGCGCTGACCATCGGCTTGCCATGGCATGCCTTCAGGGCTCAGCAAGGCAATCAAGTCATATTTTTGGCTCAGTAGAGCTGTTTCCAGCCAGGCAGGGCTTTGCTGAAATAGCGTCTCACTCCAGAGTATATTGCTCAATAAGTGCGTATCCAGCAGCAATAGTGGTGGTTGCAAAGCGCGGGCAGCCAGCTCCTGTTGCCACTGTTGTTCGGCAATGTTGCTGATGTCAGCGTAGCAGGTGTCGCGCTGTGCTTGCTGAATAAATTCGCGTACAAACTCGCTGACTAAAGGGGCGTTAAAGCGCTCAGCTAAAGCGCGGCTTAGAGAGCTTTTGCCAGCTGACTCAGGACCTGTGAGTACCACTACTTTCATAATGCTAACCGCAAGTGGTATCGCCACGCTTGCCGTGCAGACACAGCAACAGTAGATAGTCGCGCAGCTAAATATGCGGCAAGTAACGTTATCCAAGCCATTCAATTACCCATCGATCCCAGCACAGTACTGGCAAAAACACAGCATTTTAGCAGGCTGCTGCACTAAGAAAATACCACTAAGTCAGATAGTTCGCTGCTTTGCCAGTGAGGCGGAATAATCGGTCGTTTATTCTTGGAGTGACCCGTGTAAACTGCGCTGCTTAAAACTAACGCGCAATTACAGCGTATTAAATGAATATTGAAAGTGTTCGGGGGTTGTCATGAATGCGGTTGTTGTCGCAGTAGCTTTAATGCTGGTGCTGAGCTTACTGCGCGTACATGTGGTGGTGTCGTTGATTATCGGCGCTGTTGCAGGTGGGTTGCTTGGTGGTTTAGGGATTGAAAATACGCTAGCTGCGTTTAATAAAGGCCTGGGTGGCGGGGCAACAGTGGCCCTGTCCTATGCTTTGCTCGGTGCTTTTGCCGTAGCCATCAGTAAGTCCGGAGTGGCCCATGCGTTGGCTGAGAAAATACTCGCCATGGTCGGCCGCCAGAAAAGTAAAAATACCGATAAGGTCAAATGGCTGCTGATCATGGTGTTATTGATTGCCGCTGTTTCTTCGCAAAATATCTTGCCCATTCATATCGCCTTTATTCCGCTGCTGGTACCGCCTTTGCTATATGTCATGGGGCGCTTGCAGCTGGACCGTCGTTTAGTTGCTTGTGTACTGGCTTTTGGTTTGATCACGCCGTATATGTTTTTGCCGGTGGGCTTTGGTGGTATTTTCCTGAAAGAGATTTTGCTCGCCAATGTGGCTAAAGGTGGTGTGGATGTCACTGGTATTAAAGTGATGCAGGCGATGGTAATTCCTGCCACTGGTATGTTGTTTGGTTTACTGGTGGCGATTTTCTTTAGTTACCGTAAAAAGCGTGTGTACCACACGGTTGCAGCCGGCGAGGTTGGCTCGGCGAGCAGTAATTACAGCCCCAGAAGTCTAGTTGCTGCAGGTGCTGCTGTGGTAGCTGCCTTTGTTGTGCAGCTGTGGCTGGATTCGATGATTATGGGAGCGCTGGTGGGTTTTGTGGTGTTCTCAGCCTCGGGAGTGATTCGCTGGAAAGAGTCTGATGACTTGTTTACCGATGGTATGAAAATGATGGCTATGATTGGTTTCATCATGATTGCTGCCTCAGGTTTTGCCGAAGTGATGCGGGAAACAGGGCAGATTCAAACCTTAGTGGATTCGTCGGTGAGCGTGATTGGTGAAAGCAAAGCAACAGGCGCAATCTTGATGCTGCTGGTTGGCTTGCTGGTCACCATGGGCATTGGCTCTTCATTCTCCACAGTACCCATTATTGCGGCGATTTTTGTGCCCTTAGCGCTACAGTTGGGCTTCAGTCCATTAGCTATCGTCAGCATCGTTGGTACTGCTGGCGCATTGGGTGATGCAGGTTCGCCGGCTTCAGATTCAACCCTTGGGCCAACTTCAGGTTTGAATATGGACGGACAGCACAGCCATATTTGGGATACTGTGGTACCAACTTTTATTCACTACAACTTGCCTTTACTGGCCTTTGGTTGGGCTGCGGCAATGCTGTTGTGATGGTGTGAATTAACCAGTGGTAAGACAGGAGTAGTGCGCTGATGTTGACCTCGTGGCGGATCAAGAACTTTAAGGCGTGGCAAGACAGTGGGCCGATCAAGCTCGCGCCGCTAACGGTTTTCTTTGGTGAGAACAGTGCCGGTAAAAGTAGCCTTGGCCAGTTATTATTAGCGCTTAAACAAAGTGCCCAGCCCGACAAACTGTCGACGCCACTGGATTTTGGTAATGCGCAAAGCTTGATTGATTTGGGCTCTTTTGCACAGAACTTGCACCAAGGGCAGCTCAATGAACCATTGCAGTTTGCATTGCAGTGGCGCCTGCCTACAGCTTTGGCCTTACAGGGTGCAAGTCAGCAAACTGATCAAGCGCTGCTGGTTGATGCGCTGAGTTTAGAGGTCAGTATGGTGGCCGATGCCGCGCAGCAACCCTCAGTGCAGTCCATTACTTACCGTGGCTTTGCGCAAGGACAAGAGCTGCTCAGTGCCAGTTACCACAGTGCTCAAGCCGGCGAGCTGCAGGTGCAGATACAACAGCCGCAAGTGCACAGCTACAGCATTGCCGTGGCTGCAGAAGCAGGGGCAGAAAGTTTCTTTAAGTTACCAGAAACTGCACAGGTAGAAGCACCTTTTCTAGCCGAATTAGCCCAGCAAACACAACAACTTTTAGCTGATTTTAACGCTTTAGCGGCCTTACGTGCCGCGCCTAAGCGTGATTATCAGTGGGCGGGCGCAGTGCCGCTAAGTGTGGGGCGTGCTGGCGAGTCAGCAGTGGCAGCAGTATTGGCTGCAAGCGCTGAGCAGCGTCACTTACAATTTGCTATTGGGGAGCCTGAGCAGCCGTTTGCACAGGGTATTGCCTACTGGTTGGCGCAAATGGGCGTGGCCAGTGAGTTCGCTATCCGTGCTGAGGAGAGCACACCTGAACACTATCAAGCACTGTTAAGAAATCATGCTGCGGCAGGTGAAGTTAACTTGGCTGACCTCGGTTTTGGCGTATCGCAATTATTGCCGGTGATTGTGCAAGCGTTTTATGCCCAGCCCAATTCAACCCTGTGGTTGGAGCAACCAGAAATCCATCTGCATTCGCAGGTGCAAGCCGGTTTAGCCGATATGCTGATTGCTGCCATACAAGCTAAAGAGGCTGGGCAAGCGCGTAATGTACAAATCATTGTCGAGAGTCACTCCGAGCACTTTCTAAATAGGTTACAAAGACGTATCGCTGAAGGGGTTATCAAGCACACGGATGTTGCTCTGTATTTTTGCAGTCGAGCAGGCAGTGAAGCTCAGATTGAAGCTTTGCAGATCGATACCTACGGTGAAATTGCCAATTGGCCAGAGAATTTGTTTGGTGATGAAATGACTGATATTGCCGCCAGAGCCATGGCTGCGGTGCAGCGCAAACGTGCAGAAAATAACTCAGGCGATCAGCATGGATAAAACTGTGATTGATACCAATGTGCTGCTAGTGGCCAATCAGCAGCATGCAGAGGTGTCTGCTGAGTGCGTGGCCAACTGCATTGAGCGCTTACAAGAGATTCAAAGCAGTGGCGTGGTGGTGATTGATGACAGTTTTATTATTTTGGGTGAATATCAAAATAAAACCTCGATCAATCCACCGCGCGGTGTTGGCGATGTGTTTTTAAAGTGGTTATTGCGCAATATGGGCAATGCGCAGCGAGTAGCTATGGTCAATGTCAGTCTCACTGCTACGGATTTTTATGCGCAGTTTCCTGACCAAGCCTTGCAGGCTGAGTTTGATCCGCCCGATCGTATATTTCCCGCTGTGGCCAATGCGCACCCGGATAAACCCACTATTTTGCAGGCCGCAGATTGTAAATGGATTGATTGGTGGCCTGCTTTAGCGGAGCAGGGTATTCAGGTTGAGTTCTTGTGTGCTGCCGATGCGCAGCGTTTTCATAAAATTAAGTTTCCACGGCAGCGCCATGTTCCCGCCCCTGCCATGCCGGAGAGTAAATAAATGTCTGATTTTTTCCGTTTTCCCCATACCCCGCATATTGATTGGCTGGGTGATGGCATGCCCCGCGATGATAAAGTATTGACCGAGCCTGAGATTGAGGCCTTATTAGCCCAACCCATACGTGTGGAAGAAAAGCTCGATGGGGCCAACTTGGGTATTTCTTTGCGGGCGACTGGTGAGTTGCGCGCGCAAAATCGTGGCCAGTATCTGCTTGAGCCGTTTGCTGGGCAGTTCTCGCGGCTGAACTCTTGGCTTGGTCAACATCAATATGCTTTATGTGATAATTTACAAAGTGATTGGATAGTGTTTGGCGAGTGGTGTGCGGCCCGTCACTCGTTGGATTACGATAATTTGCCCGATTGGTTTGTGGTTTTTGATGTGTATGACCGCACCGAGCAAAAGTTTTGGAGTTGTGCGCGGCGTAATGCTTTAGCGGAGAAGTTGGGTTTAGCTGTAGTACCGACCTTGTATCAAGGTGCTGCGACCTTGCCAGAGCTTAAAGAATTACTAGCACATGCCAGCAGCCGTTATCGTGAAGGCAACCCGGAGGGCATTGTCATGCGTCAGGATTCCGAGCTGTGGTGTGAGGCGCGAGCGAAGTTAGTGCGCGCTGACTTTGCCCAGTCCATTGAAGAGCACTGGCGTAGCCGAGCCATAGAGTGGAATGATGTGCGTATCTTGACCGCAGAGGACTTTAACTAAGCCAAGGGCTTTTTAGCTGGCGCACGTTCAGCTAACCCAAGTAAAACAGACAAGGTAAGGTGGGGCATGAGTGAGAAGGAAGAGCAGGCGTCGGACTCAATTGAGCAGTTAAGTGCTGTTGATCCTGATGCAGCCAACTCGGCTGATGCAGTCTCTGCACAGGAGTGCGTGGCCGAGGGGCGCGTGGTTAAAATCCGCGGTGGTGTCGTCGATGTACTCTTTACCGAGCATATTCCGCGGATTTATGATCTGGTCTATGCTGGTGATTTGGCGATGGAAGTTGCCGCTTTACTTGACCAAGGCACAGTGCGTTGTATGGCCTTAGCGCCTGTGCGCGGTTTAGGTTTGGGTGCTTTGGTACGTGCCACTGGTAACCCTATTCAGGTACCGGTTGGTGAAGCCGTACTGGGCCGTATGCTCAATGTTTTTGGCCAGCCTATTGATGATAAACCTGCACTGAATACCGGCATGCTGCGCTCCATCCACCAAGCGCCACCGCCATTGGAAGACCGTGTCATCCATAGCGCCATCCTTGAAACTGGGATTAAAGCCATTGATTTGCTCTCGCCCATTGAACGCGGCGGTAAAACCGGCTTGTTTGGCGGGGCTGGAGTGGGTAAAACCGTATTAATTACTGAACTGATTAACAACACTGCCCAGCATTACAAAGGCGTCAGTTTATTCTGTGGTATTGGTGAGCGTTCCCGTGAAGCTGAAGAGTTGTACCGAGAAATGGGTGAAGCTGGGGTGCGCGATAATACCGTGATGCTGTTTGGACAGATGAACGAAGCACCGGGGGTGCGTTTTCTGGTGGGTAAAACCGCACTGACCATGGCGGAGTATTTTCGTGATGATTTAGGTCAGGACGTTTTGCTGCTGATTGATAATATCTTCCGTTTTGTCCAAGCCGGCTCTGAAGTCTCGGGCTTGTTAGGACGGATGCCGTCCCGAGTCGGTTATCAGCCCACTTTAGCCACTGAGCTGGCGTCGCTACAAGAGCGCATTACCTCCACCCGTAAAGGGGCGATTACTTCGATTCAGGCGGTGTATGTGCCTGCGGACGACTTTACTGACCCTGCGGCAGCGCATATTTTCTCCCACTTATCGGCGTCGGTGGTGCTGTCCCGTAAACGCGCCAGTGAGGGGCTCTATCCGGCGGTAGATCCATTGGGCTCCACTTCGGTGATGCTAACACCCGCAGTGGTGGGCCAGCGTCATTATGATATTGCCCGGGCGGTGCGCCGTACCTTGGCTGAGTATGAAGAGTTACGGGATATTATTGCTATGTTGGGGCTGGAAGAGTTGTCCATGGCCGATCGCGCGGTGGTGGCTCGAGCCCGACGTCTGGAACGTTTTTTAACCCAACCATTCTTCTCGGCAGAATCCTTTAGTGGTGAGGCTGGGCAGCGGGTATCTGTGGAAGACACTTTGGCCGGTTGCGAGCAGATCTTGCAGCAAATGGAGTTTGACGATGATGAAATGGACTATTACATGATTGGTGCATTGCCGAAGAATAAGACCGCATCATGAGTCAAACCACGCTGATGCAGGTGAGTCTGCGTTTACCCACGCGCTTATTGTTTAGCTGCGCGGCGGAAAAAGTCTTTGCTGAGGCAGAGAATGGCGCTTTTACACTGCTGCCCAAACACACTGATTTTGTCACCGCATTGCTGCCGTCGGTGCTGGTGATTACCGATGCTGCAGGTGTTGAGCAGTACTTTGGTATTGACCAAGGGGTTTTGGTTAAGCACGGCTATAACGTCGATATTGCCGTGCGCCGTGGCGTGCAGGGCAAGGACTTAGCCAGTTTAAATGAAACCATTCAAGCAACATTTATTGCAGTGGATGAAGATGAGCGGGTGGCGCGTACCGCTTTATCCAAACTGGAGGCGGGCATTGTGCGCCGTTTCAGTGATTTACGGAAACCGCTGACATGAGTCGTGATGACAACAAAGAAGATGCTTCCGCTGCTGCCATTCGTCGCCGTGCGGAGCGGATGCAGCAATCCCGTAATGAGCGCAAATACAGCCCGCTCAGTGGTTTGGGAGTGTTTGGCGTTATTGGTTGGTCGGTGGCGATTCCCACTGTTGCGGGAGCTTTTTTAGGCATGTGGTTAAACCGTGTGGCACCGCAAAGCTTTTCGTGGCCCATTGCCTTAATTTTAGGTGGGGTGGTGGTGGGCGCCATGGTGGCTTGGAACTGGATTGAAAAGAACCAAGATCAGTAATGATTTAGTTTTGCCGTGCTAAATAGTCATTAAAGGAGAGGTGCAGTGATTGAGATAAATACCAGTGCAATACTGCTGGGGTTTGCCGTGGGCTTGCCAGTCAGTGCGCTGTTTTTCTGGGGATTGAATGTTGGCATGCGTTTGGCCTTAGCCTCAGAGCACCCTGGACGTTTATTGATGTTGAGCTTTTTTTGCCGCCTCGTGGTGTTATTAGGCATAGGCTTTGCGCTCACTGCACTGGCGCAAACATTGTGGGCGTTGGGCGGTTATATGCTGGCTTTTGTGCTGATGCGGGTTGCCGCTGTGCTGCGCGCCCAAGCCAAAGTCCGCGGCACTGTAATCAAGCAAGAGGGTGTATAGATGCAGCTGAATCTAGATCAAACGATTGTCTTTACCTTGGGTAATTGGGCGGTTAATTCAACCATTGTTAATACGTGGATTGTGATGGCGTTGCTGGTGGGGATTTCCATTTTAGTCACCCGCAACTTACGAGCAGATAAAGCCCCAGGTCGCTGGCGCAGTGCCTTGGAGTTGATTGTAACAATGATTCAGGGGCAAATTGCCGAAGTCACTCGCAGTGGTGCGCGCAATGTGATGTATTTCTCCGGAACGCTGTTTTTATTTATTGCGGTATCGAACTTACTCACGGTCGTACCCGGTTTTACCCCGCCGACTTCGTCTTTATCAACCACTGTGGGTTTGACCCTATCGGTCTTGATCGCCATTCCAATGTTTGGCATTGCCAGTGGCGGGGTGGGTAATTACCTGCGCACCTTTATTGAGCCCTCAGTGATTATGTTGCCGTTTAATATCATTGGCGAGTTTTCCCGCGGCGTGTCGCTGGCCATGCGCCTCTATGGCAACGTCATGAGTGGTGCGGTGATTGCGGCAATTTTGTTGAGTATTGCGCCCTTCTTTTTTCCCGTGGTAATGGATATGTTAGGCCTGCTAACTGGTTTTATTCAGGCCTATATCTTTGCCATTCTGGCGACAGTGTATATTTCTTCTGCCATGGCAGAACCTTCCCTAATTAAGTCTGAAAAGGAAAACTAATCATGACTGAACTTGCAATTATTGCGGCTATTTCTATTTTTACTGCGGGCCTGACTGTGGCCATTGGCTCGATTGGTCCGGCGTTGGGTGAAGGGCGTGCCGCTGCTGCGGCCATTGCCGCCATTGCTCAGCAGCCAGATGCGGCTCCGACATTATCGCGCACCTTGTTTGTCAGCTTGGCGATGATTGAATCAACGGCAATTTATTGCTTTGTGGTGGCGATGATTATTATTTTTGCTAACCCGTTTTGGGATGCAATGCAGGCGGCAGCAGGAGTTTAAGCCCTTATGTCCATTGATTGGGTAACAGTGCTGGCACAAATTGCCAACTTTTTAGTCTTATTGTGGTTGCTCAAGCGTTTTTTATACCGACCTATTTTGGATGGTATTGATGCCCGTGAGGCGCAAATCAGCAAGCGGATGGCTGCGGCAGAGCAAGCCCAGCGAGAGGCGAAAGCGGCTGAAAGCCAGTATGTAAAGCAGCGTGCACAGCTGGTGACGGAGCACGATGCGTTGCTGGAAAAGGCTTTAGCGGCCACTGAAGATCAGCGCGATGATTTATTGGCTGCGGCCCGGGTTAAGCTGGAGCAAGAACAACAAGATTGGCGTAAACATCTGGAGCATGAGCGGCAGGCGTTTAATACCCGCTTGCAGCAAAACGGCACGGAAGCCTTGCTGCGCTTAACTCGCAAAGCTTTGCACGATTTAGCCGACGAAACTTTGGAAGATGCAATTGTGCGCCATATTGGCAAGCAGCTGCAGCCCATGGTCGGCGAGTTGCGCCAAGCTGCAGCAGACAGCAAAAAAGCCCAGGTCACCACGCGCGATGCCTTAGCGCAAGACACCCAAGCGTTATTGCAGAGCGAAGTGCAGCAGTGGTTGCCGGATGTAGCATTAAGTTTTGCCACCGATGCGCAGCAAGCACCGGGCTTGATTATGCAGGTGGGTGGCGCGCAAGTGGCTTGGACCACCGACAGCTATATGGATGAGCTGGCGCAACTCTTAACCCAGCATGCTAGCAGTGCGGCGTCGCTACGGTTAGATACAGATGAGCGCTAAAGACGAGGGGGTTGTGGTGAATAAGCAGGATGATCGTGCTGCAGCCAGTGCTGCGCATAACTTTGACGCTTGGCTGGATAGCTTGGTGGAAAGTCCAACCCCAGCACCGGTATTAATTGAGACCGGCATCGTGACTGAAGTGGCCGATGGTGTGGCCATTGTTTCAGGTCTGGCGCGGGCGTTAGCCGATGAGTTGCTGATGTTTGCCAGCGGCGTGCAAGGCATTGTCCTTGACTTAGAACCGGGGCGCTTAGGGGTTATTCTCCTGGGGCCATCTGAGCAGATCCGTTTAGGCGAAACAGTCTACCGCACCCGTAAAGTTGTCAGTGTGCCGGTTGGGCCAGCTTTATTGGGGCGCGTGGTGGATGCCATGGGGCAACCTCGGGATATTTTAGGGCCGATTGACGCTGTGGCTGAGCATCCCATTGAAGCTGAAGCACCGAGTATTTTAAACCGCACACAAATTTTCCGCCCGTTAGCCACGGGGCTGAAGGCCATTGATGCGGCCATTCCGGTGGGGCTTGGCCAGCGTGAACTGATTATTGGCGACCGCCAGACCGGTAAAACCTCCATTGCCATTGATACCATGCTCAATCAGGCACGCAGCGATGTCGTGTGTATTTATTGCGCCATTGGTCAGCGTGGTGATGCCGTGGCACGGGTGATTCGCGCACTTAAAGATGGCGGTATGTTACCGCGCAGCATTGTGATGAGTGCTGGGGATGAGGAGTCGCCTGGGCTGTCGTATATTGCCCCTTATGCCGCCATGACCATGGCCGAATATTTCGCCGCGCAAGGGCAAGATGTGCTGATTATCTTTGATGATATGACCCACCATGCGCGGGCTTATCGCGAGTTATCGCTACTCTTGCGCCGCCCGCCCGGCCGTGAAGCTTTTCCAGGGGATATATTCTATGTGCATGCGCGCTTATTAGAGCGTGCAGGGCAGTTTGGTCCAGATATCGGTGGCGGTTCCATTACCACTTTACCTGTGGTGGAAACCCAGGCCGGTAACTTGTCGGCATATATTCCGACGAACTTGATTTCCATTACCGATGGGCAGATTTATTTGTCACCGCAGTTGGTGCGCAAGAACCAGTTTCCGGCGGTGGATTTAGGCTTGTCTGTGTCGCGGGTGGGCAGTAAAGCGCAGAACCGTACCTTACGTGGTGTCTCCGGTAACTTGCGGGTGACCCTCTCGCAGTTTGAAGAGTTAGAAGATTTTGCCCGCTTTGGGACCCGTTTGGATGATGCGACCCGTGCTCGTTTAGCCCGTGGTACTGCTGTGCGCAGTGCTTTACGGCAAGCGGAGCGTGACCCGATGCCGGCCCTTGAGCAGCTGGCGGTATTGGTGGCGGCGATGGCCGGTTTGTTTGATCAGTACAGTGAGCAAGATATTAATGCTGCCATGGGCTTGGTGCGCACTGCAGCGCAGCAGGAACTCGCAGACATTGAGCAGCGCATCAGCGATAACCAAACTTTAACCGATGATGACCAAGAATTGATTACAGCCTGTGCGCGTACGGCTTTAGCATCTTTTGCTGGGTCAGCAGATGCCGAGCAGTGAGGGCTTAAATGGCGCAAACTTTAGAGCATCTATCGCGTAAGAATGACACCCTAACCAGTATTAGGGGCATTGTGCATACCATGAAAACGCTGTCGGCGATTAATGCTGCGCCTTATGAACAAGCGGCGCAGTCCATTGAGTCGTATCATCAAGCGATATTGCAAGGACTGGCTTCTTTTGTCTATCGCACCGGTGGTGTGAGTGTGCTCAGTGAGGCGCTACAGCCTAATACTCAGCTGTTAGTGGTGTTTGGTTCGGACCATGGTTTGTGCGGTAATTATAATGAGTTGCTGGCCAATAAGGTGGTTGAATACAGCGAGGCTGTGCCAATGGCTAAGCAGCATATTCTGTGTATTGGTTCGCGGATGGGCAATGCTTTATTGGAGCAAGATTTAAGCCCTGATGTGGTGCTGATGCCGCCTGCTTCTGCGGATGGTGTGGGGCGTTTAGCCGGGGATATTGTGACCCGTATTGAGCGACTGGGCAGCGGTCAGGCGTTGACTAACTTAGCCGTGACCTTAGTGTTTACCCAGCGGCAAGAGCATGGTTATCAAGAAACGGTGACGCGCAATTTATTGCCTTTGGATAAGTCGTTGTTACAGCCTGAGCAGCTGTGGCAGTCGCGTTCTCTGCCTGATTACACGATGAATTCGGAAGCGCTGCTGGCGGCTTTGATCCGTAATCATGTGTTTGCCAGTGTGTTTCGTGCTTCTGCAGAAGCGATGGTGACGGAGAATGCGACTCGTTTGTCGTTGATGCAGCAGGCGGAGCAGTCGGTGGATGAGCAGTTGGAGTCGGTGCAGCAGGAGCTGAGCAGCGTGCGCCAAGATGAGATCACCAATGAGTTGATGGATATTGTGATTGGGCATTTTGCCTAATTCACGCTCACTGTAGACAGTTTCTCTGTTTGAGCGGGTCCTGCGCTGGTGTTGTTTTGCTTGGGTTGTTGCTCTTGATGCTGTGCCTGCTGGACTGAATCTGTTTTTCCCTTAACGAGCCCGTCCGGGGCTCGATGCGGGCGCTGCGCCATCCATGGCTACGCTTTTGCGAGGGTCTCTTTTGAAGCTCTGGTGTGTATTGTCTGGGCGGGTTATAGCTACGCTCGGTGGTCCTTTCTACCTGGCTTGACTTATCAGTGTGGTTAGCAAGTTTATTCGGTAAATACTGCCTCAATGGTGTTGGCAAAAAGTACACGTTCGGTCCAAAGGCTGAGTTCGGCGTCATTGGCTTGGAATAAGCGTTGCTCATATTGGTTAGCCTGTTCGTTAAATTTGAGTTTAAGTTGCTTGTAAAGAGTTGCGGCACGGCCGCGCTCCACACCTTGCTCAATGCCTTGGCGTTCAATAATTGAAATGTAAGTCATTTTATTATCCTCTTCGAGGTGCTCCAGTTGCTGATTGTAATATGGGGTGAGGTCTTCGGGTAGGGCTACGATCCATTCTAGAAAAATCACTAATTGGATGATCTGTTCGCGGGGTAGTTTCTTTTCAGCAGCTAGGCGGTAATAACCGATTAAGTTATCAACGCGAGTTTTCCCGTCTTTGATCAATTTTGCGGTGAGTTGTGCGGCAATGAGCAGGCCAAACGGGTTGGTGTGCTGTAGTAATTCATTGGTTTTATCTTGCCAGTCGAGTAGTTTTACAGTGGAAAAATCAAAGCGAATGCTGCAACCAGCTATGCTGTCGCTGTAATAGCTTGGTCTGAAGTTTGCTTGAGTATCGGTAAGCACTGCAAGGCTAATAACTGGTGTCTGGTAGCGATCACGAATGCGGTAATAATAAATAAACATGCGCTCAGCAAAGTTTGTTTCTGCTGCGCCTTGTACTTCGATATGAATTAAAATCCACTTTTCTGAGCCGTTTAAGAAATGAACTTTGACCAGTTTGTCAGCATAGCGTCGTGAGTTTTTCGCTTTGCGGGTGATTTTTTGCAGTTCTTTATCAAGAAACTCAATCGGTTTCTGCCAGTCGATTAGTGAGCTGATTTGTGGGTATAGAAAGTCCATAAAAGGTTTGAAGAAGACTTCTAAAGCACTTTTCCATGGGCTGTCATGGTCTTCGGGCGCGTTTTTACTGTATTGGGACATCGTAACCTCCATGTTACTTAGATTAAGTCCG
>SMEQ01000188.1_pt1 | contig 19939 bp, 12 predicted proteins | sample 2456281 | NCBI WGS metagenome assembly SMEQ01 (sample SAMN10132596, study PRJNA489261) | soil metagenome | isolation source: day1 antibiotic-loamy sand soil ammended with raw manure from dairy cow... | place: USA | collected 2015-04-01
ATCTTAATGAACGATACGCCGCTGCAAGTTGTGGGGGTCAATGAAGGCGACCGTTTGCAGCGTGCTGCGGGTGCCAGCAGTGAGCTCACTTTGCATTTTTCTGCTCGCGGGCATGGCCAGCAACAATGGTGGTTTCTCAATGGCCAACCTATCTTGACTACGGCGAACGGGCAGGGCTTTGATCATATATTTACCCAGACCGGTATCTATCGGCTCAGTGTGCTGGATGACGCAGGGCAAACGGGGCATGTGCAATTTTCGGTTGTCGACTGATGGTCTGCCAGTGAAGCCTAGCCCTGTGTTAAACTGCGCGCATCTTATTCAATGCACTGTTTCGATCTGAATATCGAGCTGTGCATGCCAGCCTTTTTATCTTTGAATACTTAAAAACTATGTCTCTACCTCTGCACCATCTTGAGTTACTCAGTCCTGCCCGCGATGTCACTATTGCTAAAGAAGCCATTTTACATGGCGCTGATGCGGTATATATCGGCGGACCGAGCTTTGGCGCACGCCATAATGCCAGTAACAGTTTGAGTGATATTGCTCAGCTGGTTGAGTTTGCACACCTGTTTCATGCCAAGGTGTTTGTCACCATCAATACCATTTTGCATGACGATGAGCTTGAAGCCGCGCGCCAGCTACTCTGGCAACTGTATGAAGTCGGCGTGGATGCAGTGATTGTGCAGGATTTGGGCGTGATGGAGATGGATCTGCCGCCCTTAGAGCTGCATGCTTCCACGCAAACAGATATCCGCACCTTAGAAAAAGCGCGGTTTTTATCGCAAGCGGGCTTTTCGCAGCTGGTGTTAGCGCGCGAGTTAAATTTGCAAGAAATCCGTGAGATCAGCCAAGGCGTTGATTCGGCTATTGAGTTCTTTATTCATGGTGCCTTATGCGTGGCGTTTTCCGGACAATGCAATATTTCCCATGCGCAAACGGGGCGCAGCGCCAACCGTGGCGACTGCTCACAAGCCTGCCGTTTACCCTACACCCTGAAAGATGATCAAGGTCGTGTGGTGGCGTACGACAAGCACTTATTGTCGATGAAAGATAACAACCAAAGCGCCAATTTGCGTGATTTGGTTGATGCCGGCGTGCGCTCCTTTAAGATTGAAGGGCGTTATAAAGATTTAACCTATGTTAAAAATATCACCGCCTATTATCGCCAGCAGTTGGATGAAATTCTGTTAGATCGTCCTGATTTAGCACGTTCTTCGAGTGGTTTTACCGAACACTTTTTTGTGCCTGATCCGGATAAAACCTTCCATCGCGGCAGTACCGACTATTTTGTCAGTGATCGTAAAATTGATATTGGCGCCTTTGATTCGCCGAAGTTTATTGGTTTACCTGTAGGTGAAATTCTAGGTATTGGTAAAAACGATATCAGCGTGCAAACCACCGAACCTTTGGCCAATGGCGATGGCTTAAATGTGCTGTATAAGCGTGAGATAGTGGGGTTTCGTGCCAATACGGTGCAGCAAGTTTGTGAGTATGAGGTTGAGGGGCAGATGGTGCGCCAATACCGCGTAGTGCCCAATGATATGCCTGCTGAGCTCAATCAATTGCGCCCGCCGTATCAACTCAATCGCAATATGGATCAAAATTGGCAACAGGCTTTGCAGAAAAAATCTGCCGAGCGCCGTGTGCTAGTCGATTGGCAGCTGCAGCTCGATGAACAACAACTGACGCTGACTGTGACCAGTGAGGAAGGGGTGAGCGTGAGTGTGCAACACGCTGGGCCTTTCACTTTGGCCACTGATACGCAGAAGAACCAAGCGCAAATCAAAGATACGCTGAGTAAACTCGGCACCACGCTCTACCATGCGCAGAAGATCGCGGTGCACATGCAATCGGCGTGGTTTGTGCCCAATTCGCAGTTAAAAGCCTTACGCCGTGAGGCGATTGAGGCCTTAACTGCAGCGCGTATTGCGGCGCACCCTAAAGGCTTTCGCAAGCCTGTCAGTGATCCACCGCCGGTCTACCCTGAGTCGCACCTGACTTTTTTAGCTAATGTGTACAATGAAAAAGCGCGGGCTTTTTATCATAAATACGGTGTGCAGTTGATTGATGCTGCGTATGAAGCCCATGAAGAAGCGGGCGATGTTCCGGTGATGATCACCAAGCATTGTTTACGTTTCTCGTTTAACTTGTGCCCCAAACAAGCTAAAGGCGTGACTGGTGTGCGCACAAAAGTGAGCGATATGCAGCTGATTCATGGGGATGAAGTGCTCACGCTCAAGTTTGATTGCAAACCCTGTGAAATGCATATTATCGGTAAAATGAAAGGTCATATTCTCAATGCCGATCTGCTGGGCAGCGCGCAAGCCAATGCCAATGCGGGTGTGGTGGGGCATATCACGCCAGATGATTTGTTGAAAACGATTCGTCGTTAAGCTGTGCTCAATACGGCCTGCGCTTGAGTCATAAACAGATCGTATTGCAAATTGAGATATATAGAGTAGGCTGTGTACTTTTTTATAGCTTATAGTTATATGTGATTGACTTTTATAGGCTTTTAGATTATTATTTAGAACCTAAACGTTTGAGGAGGTCATAGGTCGTCATGCGTATTAAAGGTTCAAGTACCCGTACCAAACCTGAAGAAGCCAGCACTTCACGCGATACTCTCGCAGAGCAAACTGCCGCATTTTTAAATAAAGGCGGAGAGATTGAAGAAGTTCCTCGTGGTTTAAGTGGTCAGCAACAAGTCAGCTATTTCCGCCGCTCTACTCCAGAGACGCGTAAACCAGCAGAACTACCGGCTACCAGCGTAAAAAGCTAAGTTACACATATCCTAAACGCGCCATTGGTATTTGTCTGAATCAGGCATATACCAATGGCGCGTTTTTTATTTCAGGATAAGTACAACTCGACACATGCCTTCTATAAGTTATTTACGCATAAAAAAACGCGAGCCGATCCTCGCGTTTTACAGTTGTACAGCAGGTATCTGCTAAGCTTAAGTCTAAGCTGGTGTTGCTTGCGCTTCTTTTGCTTGTTGAACTTTATTACGTTCTTCATCACGCAGGGCGCGACGCAATATTTTACCCACATTGGTGGTGGGTAACTCATCGCGAAACTCAACAAAGTGCGCCACTTTATAGCTGGTTAAGTTGCTGCGCATATGCGCAATGACTTCTTCTTTACTGAGGCTGTGGCCTGGGCGTACAGTGATAAAGACTTTAATGGCTTCACCGGTTTTTTCACTGGGTACGCCGACTGCAGCTGATTGTAAAACGGCCGGTAAGCTGGCAAGAACGTCTTCAATCTCATTGGGGTAGACGTTAAAGCCTGAAACCAAAATCATATCTTTTTTGCGGTCGACAATGCGGATATAACCATCTTCTTGGATAATGGCAATATCGCCCGTGCGCAGCCAGCCTTCGTCATCCATCACTTCTTTGGTGGCGTCTTCGCGCAACCAATAGCCTTTCATCACTTGCGGGCCTTTAACGCACAGCTCACCCGTTTCGCCTAACGCCAGTTCATTGCCTTCATCATCAATCACTTTACACAGTGTAGAGGCGACCGGAATCCCGATGGTGCCCAGTTTAATGTTTTGAATGGGGTTGACTGTAGCAATGGGGCTGGTTTCGGTCATACCAAAACCTTCACAGATGCTTGCGCCCGTGACCTGTGTCCAGCGCTCAGCGGCACTGATTTGCAAAGCCATGCCGCCAGAAATTGTCATTTTGAGCTTGGAGAAGTCCAGTTTGCGAAACTCTTCATTGTTGCATAAGGCCACAAATAAGGTGTTGAGCCCGACAAAACCGGTGAATGGATTGTTTTTTAAATCCTTAAGCATGCTGGGTAAATCGCGCGGGTTGGTGATCAGTAAATTATTATTACCGGTCATCATCATCGCCATGCAGTGGAAGGTGAAGGCGTAAATATGGTAGAGCGGCAGCGGTGCAACAATGGTTTCTGTACCGCGGCCTAAGTTGGAGGCCATCATCGCTTGGGCTTGCAACATATTAGCAATCAGGTTGCGGTGCGTGAGCATAGCGCCTTTAGCTACACCTGTGGTACCGCCGGTGTACTGCAAAACAGCTAAATCATTGGCATCCGGATTGACATTGCGCGCGGCTTTTTTACTGCCTTTAGCCAAAATATCATTGAGTTTAAGTGAGTTGGGAATATGGAAAGCCGGCACCATTTTCTTCACATACTTAACAACACTGTTGATCACGAAACGCTTTAGGGGCGGTAAAAAATCAGCCACTTCAGTGATAATCACCGTTTTAATATCGGTTTTTGGCACAACAGCTTCGGCTAAATGGCCCATATTGGCTAAGCACACTAAGGCTTTAGCGCCCGAGTCGTTGAATTGATGCTCCATCTCGCGGGTGGTGTAAAGTGGGTTGGTATTGACCACCACTAAACCCGCGCGAATCGCACCAAATACCACCACAGGGTATTGCAGCAGGTTGGGCAGTTGCACGGCAATGCGGTCGCCGGGCTGTAGCTCGGTGTAGTTTTGTATCCAGGCCGCGAAATCGCCTGACATACGGTATAAATCGCCATACGTGAGCGTTTTGCCCAGGTTGGTGAATGCAGGTTTGTCAGCAAAACGCTGGCAGGACTCTTTCAGTACCGCTTGAATATTGGGGTACTGGTCAGGGTTGATTTCGGTGGGAATACCCTCAGGGTATTTGTCCTTCCAGAAGTCTTCGTTCATGCAAGTCAACTCCTAAGCATCAGCTCGTTTTGCAGGGTGAAAGTGTTCAACAAAAAAACACACTATAAAATAGGCAGAGTGTCTCCACGGTGCGATACAAGATCAATAGATGAACTAGTTTACGCTGTGATGGCCTACCTGTAACAAGATTGTAGGTTTAAGTTCACTCAAGTGCGTGTTTGTGTCAATCATCTCACTCAAGGTCAGGTTTTAATGAATGGTTTTGCTTTGCTTTTTGTTATTTAGCAAACGCCCTGAGGTTAGCAGCTTTATAAATATGCGACCAGCACAAAATAAGGGCTTTTGGTCACTTTTACGACTAATTTCTATTTATAGTTCTCATTTTGCGTGTGATCTGCACTGCCTCCCAAAGTTTCAGGATAAGCATTACAATGCCAGTCAGGCCCAAGCCAGAAGGAAACCAGCATGCGCCATAAAGCGTTTTGGTTAACCGCCAATGACAATACTCAGCTCTACGTCAATCACTGGTCCAGTGAGGCACCACCGCGCGCAATTATCCTGATTGCTCATGGTATGGCTGAGCACAGTCAACGCTACGCACGCTTTGCTCACACCTTAGCTGCACAGGGTATTTCAGTGTTTGCGTTGGATCAGCGTGGGCATGGGCAAACCTCCACCTTAGGTACGCTAGGTCATTTTGCCGATGAGCAGGGTTGGCACAGCGTGGTGGATGATGTGTGTTGTTTAAATCATTATGTGCGTGTGCGTTATCCTACAACGCCGATTGTGTTGTTTGGGCACAGCTTAGGCAGTTACATCGCCATTGCGTATTTGATGCAGCACAGTTGCAGTTTGCAAGGTGCTATTTTATCGGGCTCCAATTACTTTAAAACATCGCTGCGTTATCGGGCGGCGATGCGCTTAGCACGCTTTGAACGCTGGCGTTTAGGGCCGCGTGGACGCAGTCAACTGCTCAATGCACTGGTGTTTTATCCTTACCAGCGCGCCATTAAGCAGCGTCGTACCGCTTGGGATTGGCTCACCCGTGACACGGCGCAAGTGGATGCCTATATTGCTGATCCGTTGTGTGGTTTTATATGCACGACACAGTTATGGCTGGATTTTTTAGCAGGTTTGCAGTATGTCACCCCCGTGCGCAATCTGGTGCAGATTGATAATGATTTGCCCTTGTTGGTGATTGGTGGTGATGCCGATCCGATCAATCACGGCCATCGCTTGATTGATTTAGCCAATGCGTTACGCGCATCAGGTAACCGTGCTGTGGATATTCGACTGTACCCGCAAGCGCGGCATGAAGTTTTGCAAGAAATTAACTACGCTGAAGTCACAGCAGATATTATGCGTTGGCTCGATGCAGCTTTGGCTCATCAACGCTCAATGCAACCTATAGAAGAATAAACTGGAGAGAGACATGACACAAAGTACAAGCACGGCATATGACGAGTTGCAAGAAGGTCAAACAGCCACCTTTAGCAAACTGGTAACTGAAAACGATATTATGATGTTTGCCAGTATGTCAGGCGACCGCAACCCGGTGCACTTAGATGCTGAGTATGCAGCAGGTACGATGTTTAAAGAGCGCATTGCCCATGGCATGTTCAGCGGTGCCTTGATCAGTGCAGCGGTGGCCTGTGAGTTACCAGGGCCGGGCACTATTTATTTGGGTCAGCAGATGGAGTTTAAATTGCCAGTTAAGCTGGGCGATGAGCTGACGGTGCAGTTGGAAATTTTAGAAAAGTTGCCTAAGTTTCGTGTGCGCATTATGACCCGTGTGGTCAATCAGCGTGATGAAATTGTGGTGGATGGCGAAGCGTTGATTATTGCGCCGCGTAAAGCGCAAACTGTGAATTTGGCCGATCTGCCGACCTTTGTTGCGCAATAAAACAGCATCCCTAGACGTATTTTGGGCTGTGTTGCTATGTGACTGCAGTGCGCCACCGAACTGCAGGTGCGCTGTGTGCCCATAGCCTAAAGTACTTTAATAGTCACTATGTCAGGCAAGACCGAGGCTCAGCTTGAGCTCAATAGCCTTAAATCCTAGTGCGCTCTATTCTGGATGCCGCTCTGATCTGCAATGGCGTTATTAAAAACACGCTACCCCGCCCAACAGCCACTCTAAGTCGGCGAAAATATTGTATTCTAGACTCCATGAATTATACGGACGCCGTCCAGGCCCGCAGCCTTCACATGGAGCTCACAGCACCTTATGTCCCACTTGTTACGCATCATCATGATCAATGGCCACTTGGAGGGCGTTATTGAACTGGCCCTGGATGGCCATACCAATATCTGCGGTACCAATGCCTCTGGAAAAACCACCTTACAGCGTTTGATTCCGGTTTTTTACGGTGAGCGGCCCAACAATGTTGTGCCCAAAACGCGTAAGAAGTTTGATCAGTTTTACCTGCCGCACAGCGATTCTTATTTGATTTATGAGTACCGCCGCGAAGCCGGTACGGTGTGTCAGGTCACCATCACGCGTAAAAAAGAAGAAGGGGTGAGTTACCGCTTTATTAACAGTGCTTACGCTCCCGAGCAGTATTTACGCACCAATGCTAAAGGTCAGGCGCAGGCCTTGAGCTATCAAGAGTTTACTGCGCAGCTGCGTCAAAATAAGGTTGAGTACTCCAATCGCATCAGTACGATTCACGAGTACCGTAGCATTATTCAAAATGATTTCAGCTCTTTTAGTACTGCGCTTTCACGCACTGAATCGGTGCATTTACGCCAGATTGCGCTGCGTTACAGCCTGGTCAGTAGTCCACATCGTTTACGCCATATTGAAAAACTGGTGTCAGCGGTGCATGCCAAAGAAGGCAAAATGGATACTTTGAAAACCATGCTGGCGGCCATCTTTGAAGATGAAGGCGTGGCGTTGCCGACCACACAGGTGAAGAGTGCGCAGGTGCGTGAGTGGGTGCAGCAGGTGCGCCAATCACGACGACTCAGTGGCTTGCAAACCGAAATGAGCCGCATCAGCAGTCAAGTGGACAGCCTGAGCAATACCGAGCAAGCGCTGTGGCAGTTACAACCCTTGTTGCTCAAGGATGCCAGCCAGTTGGAGCGCGGTTGTGCTGACCAAGAAGCTGAGATCAGTCAGGTTAAACGCCAATTGGCGCAACAGGATGAAACCTACCAAAGCGCTCGGCACAGCCTCAATACCAGTCACAGTCAGGCTGCCAGTCAATTAAAACAAGTGCAAACTGATCTCGAGAGTATTGAGCAGCGCTACACTGATTTCAGTCAGCGCGATATGGCGGGGCTTGAGCATGCGGTCAGTCAGCTGCCCAGTTGGCGCACGCAACGTGATGAGCTGGACCGTCATTTGCAATTATTGCGTGAGGAAGCGGGCAACTCACGCCAGCGTTTTGAGGCGCGTCAGTTGGAGCTGGCTGGACAGCTCAATGAATTTGTCGAAACCCAGACGCAACAGCAACAGCAGGTGCGTGATCAAGAGCGCCAAGCACGTCAACAGCATCAACAGCACAAAACTGAGTTAGAACAAGCGCATCAGCAGCAACAACACAGTGTGCAACTTGAGTTTCAAGCACAGTTAAACGCAATTTATCAACAGCAAGCTGAGGTTAAAGCGCGTTTGGGCGTGTCGCTATTAACGCCCGAAGAGCAGCTTGAGCTGGAAACAGAGCAGGCCCGTCTTGAAGCCATCCAGCAGCAATTAACTCAGCAAAATGATGATGTGGAGCGCTTGCGTGAGCAGTATGAGCAATGCAAAACTCTGCAAGATCAGCATTTAACGCAGATTCAACATCAGCACCAGCAGGTGCGTCAGGCTGAGCAAGATTACGCACAGCTCAAGCGCCAGCACGAACCCAGTGCCGGCAGCTTGCGTCAGTTTTTACACGAGCACGTGCCTGATTGGCAGCACAGCGTGGGTAAAGTGATCCGTGAGGAGTTACTGGAGCGTACCGATTTAGCCCCTCAGATGCAGTTGCCAGATACCGCTCAGACTGATCAGCATGCCGCACAGTTGTTTAATATGCGTTTGCACTTGGCAGCGATTGAACTGCCGGCTTATGCCCAAGATGAGCAGGCGCTGTTAACGGCGATGACACAAGCCTTAGATACCTTGCACACGGCTCAGCACGTATTACAGACGTTGCATGAGACGCAAAAAACGCACAACGCTAACAGCGAATTGCAGCACGCGGCCTTACATAAGGCGCAGCAGATTCGTGAGCGTTATCGCAGTGATTTAGGCTTTGCGCAAGAGTCACGCCAGCGCCTGATCGAGCAGCATAAAGCCTTACTACAAGAGCGTAAGCTTGAGCTGCAAGCGCAACAGCAGCAGCTGGATACGCAACTGAGCGCACTTACGGCGCAGCAGCAGAGCACACTCAAAGAGCGTGACAGTGCATTTCGTAATATGTTGCTGGAGTATCAAGCCGATTGGCAGCATGAGCTGCAGACCTTGGATGAGAAAATCCAACACTTTAGCGCCAGCATCACGCACAAACGTCGTGAAACTGAGCAGCAAGTGCATGAGTTGCAAGTGGCGCTGGAGCGTGAACTGCGTGAGCAGGGCTTTGATCCCGATCAGCTCAAAGATATTGAGCAGCGCTTAAAAACGATTCGCGCGCACATCCATGATGCTGAAACCCGCCGTGATGAACTGGAAGATTACCGCCACTTTTTACGTGTGGATTGGCAGTTACGCAAGCCTGAACTCTTAGCCCAAGAGCATCAACTGCAGCAGCAGGTGCTGACCCTCAGTGAAGAGCTGGGTGCGTTAGAGCAGACGTTTTTAGCACAGAAAAAAAGTGCAGGGCAGAGCATTCAGCAGTTGCAAAAACAGCTGGATGCGCAGCGTAAAGTCTTAGAGCAGATTATGCCCTTACTCAAGCAGCTAGAAAGCTTTCCAGCTCCCGCTGAGCATCAGTGCGCCGATACTGAACACAATACCGGTAATTACGTTGAGCGCATTGAGCGTGCGCGCAGTGCGCTGCAGGCCAAGCAGGCATTGGATGCGGGCCTCAAAAACAGCTTGCATCTGTTTGAGCGTGAGTTATTAAAGGATGCCAGCGCGCACTTTATTGATTTGTGGAGCGTGCAGCAGCAGCGTTTAGGTTTAACGCCAAGCCCGCAGGCGTCACTGGTGGCTTATCAAGATATGCTGCGTATTTTGCACAACCAGCAACAAAGCTTGCTGGAGACGGGGCGCAACTATGGCAATGATCTGCAAGGCTTCTTTAAAGTGTTTAGCAACCTCAATCGCCGTATCAGCAGTGAAAGTCAGAGCTTAAGCCGTGAGGTCAGTGACGAGTTTGTGCTGGAAGGTATTCATAAGTCTGAAGTGAAAATTCAGTCAACCATTGATGAACTGGGCTTTTGGGATGCTTTAAAACGTTTTGCGAAGTTGTACGGGCAATGGCGTGAAGAGTCGCAAGCTTTGCCTAACGATGCCTACCTTGATGCGCTCAGTGATGTGGCTGAATTATTGCGCAGCGATCAGCAGTTCAGTTTTGAGAGCCTGCTGCGTCTGGAGTTGCATCTCAATGAAGGTGGCACAGACCTGATTATTCGCAATGACCGCCAGCTGCTTGAATCGTCCAGCCATGGCATGGCTTATCTGATTTTGTGTAAGTATTTGCTGGCCTTTACTCGCCTACTGCGCGGAGCGGCAGAGGTGACGATTCATTGGCCCATTGATGAAATCGGCACCTTGGCGTATCACAACGTGGAAAAACTCTTTAAAGCCTGTGAGAACAACAATATCTTTATTGTGGGCGCTTTTCCTAACCCTGAATCGGATGTTTTAACTTTATTTAAGCACCGTTATTTGATTGAAAAAGACAGTCGCAACACGGTGCACAGTAAACTTAAGCGCATTGAGCCGAAACTCAGTCGACTGGCGCAACGCTTACAGCAACGACGTGAGGAGCACACGCAATGATGATGCAGTACAGTGACTTACTTGAGCAGTTATTGGCCGGTGGCTTTATTTGTGAAGTCACGCACAGCAGTGCTTTTCAACGCTTGCAAGATGCGCAGCAACGAGCCGCTTTAGATGAGTATTTGCGCCCGCTCAATCGCCGCTTGGCCAGTAATCCCGAAGGCAGCGTCTGGTTTTTAGCGTGGCGTGAGTTGACTCAGCCCGTGCGTGATCAGCTATCGCAGCAGTTTAAGGAGACGCTCGACAGTCTAATTCCCATGCTGAAACTCTTGCAGTTGACCCAAGAAACCATGGGTCATGAAAATGTCCTAACCGCCAGTGATATCCTCAATCGCCATGACTTAGCCGCGCGCATTGAAAACAACCCCAGCTTGCGTGAGCAGTTGCAAGCCTTAGCCGATACGCGATTTTTCCAGTCACAAAGTGATGATGTGACCGGGCAGTTGAAGCAGGTGTTTGATCGTTTGCGCAGCCATGGGTATGTCCATCAGCCGCATAAAGATCGTCACCATTATATTGTCACGGGGAAAATTGATTACTTAATTGATTTGGCGCGTTTTATTCGTGAAGAAGAGCAGATTTATATCGAAGAAGAGCCTGCGCCCAGTCAAGAAGGTTTGCTTGAATGAGTACCTTGGATTACCACACACAGGAAGTTAAACAGGGGATTGAGCGCCTGCGTCTACTGGGTAAACACAGTGAGCTCTTGGTACAAAATTACCACGGTGCGGATATTGATGAGCTGCAAGTGGGCGCGCGCGTGCTCAATCAATTGATTGAAGCCAATATTTTACGCCGTGCGGATGAAGATTCAGGTTTAAAGATTACCGGTCCGGTGCGTGATTTACTGGTGCACCTGACTTCGGATGAGCAGCGGCGCAAGATCAATGTGGATGTGGGTGATTTCTTAATCAGCATTCGCTTACTGGTGGGTAAAATCAACACAGCTGAGCATCGCGGTGATTATCACAGCAGCGCCAATTACACTGTGAAGTTAGGTCAGGAAGTCGATGATCTAAACAGCCGTATTGCCACTGGTATTGATAGTTTATGGAATCGCCTCAACAGTGACTTTGCCTTTGTCAGCACGGTGCAAGATAAAATCCATGAAAATGAAAAAGCACACAGTGAAGTGGTGCGTTGGCTCGATGGTTTAGAGCTGATTGATTTCAGTGAGCTGATCGAATATGCCGGCAGTCACAGTGGTTTGCGTCATCTGCTTGTGCGTCAGTTGCAAAGCCAAGTCAGTGTGCACTTTAGTAGCTTGCGTGAAGTACAAAAGCGTTTGCGTGAGTTGATGGCGCGTTTTCGTCAACAACAAGCACGCAATGTGTTGATTCGCGGTATGTTGCAGTTTTTCCAAAATCAGCCCAATTTTAAACCTGCTGATTACGCGCAGCGCAGCCATGTGGTGGATTTAGTCAATCAAGCCGCTCCTTTACGGGCGAGCGTATCGATTGCCCTAGATTATCATCAAGATAAAGATGCGATGCAGCATATGATTGCGCAGATGCCGGCGCGAGCTGAACGTGGGGCCGATCTGCCCAGCGTAGCACCACCCTTGCTCTGGCAAGAAGATGAAAGCGTGCTGGCTACACGGCGGGCGCTGCATGACGATGTGGTGTCGTTTTATGTCAGTGTGCTGGATCAAGAATGCAGCGGCAGTGCGTTGGATTATTTGGCCGAGTCTGGCTTAGGCTGGGATCCTGAAATATGGGTGTACCAAGTGATTGCTGAGTATCAAGGCTTGCCTGAGGCCGAGCAGTGCGCCTTTTATTTACAGTATGATCAGGCCGAAGAAAGTGTCTTTAATCAGGTGATGATTGTAAGAGACGTTGAGTTGCAATTATTAAGTGAGGGGCTTTTAGCATGACGCTTGATTTATCGGTACGGGTGCGCAAAGTTTTACGTGAGGTGCATGCCCAACTCGCCAGCCAACACAGCTATGTGGAACGAGCCGTGGCGAATAAAAGCATGCAAGAATTATTAGCTTGGTGTACTGAGCATGATGTGCACTGGCAGGCTTGGTTGAGCGATGGCGGTCGCCAGCTGCGTTTTGAGCGCAGAGTAGTGCAGGTGATCGATCAAACATTAAGCGAGTTGAACTTGGTTACCAGTGAGGTTGATTTGAGCCAAGGCTCGCGTCTGGATCATGCACTACTGGGCGATGGTGAGTATAAAACGACAGGCGTAGCGCCGATGGAGCGCCGAGTGCTGATGGCACAAGCCAATTGCGGTGCGTATTTCCCCGAGTGGGTGACTGCATCGCCCAGCCAATGGGTGATGGATCTGGACTGGCAAACGCTGCAGCTCAATGCTTACGCGCATGTGCTGGTGGTGGAAAATCGCGATGCTTTTTATGAGTATTTTGCTCTACATCCACAGCGCTATCAGTTGCCACGTGAAGCCTTAGAAGCCTTGGTGATCTACCGAGGTAATCAAGAGGAAAGCAAAGGGTGTAAAGCGTTGCGCGAGGCCTGTATTGCTGCAGGTAAACCGCTGATCTACTTTGGTGATTATGATACCGCAGGGCTGAGCTTTGCCATTCATGGTGGCTACAGCCATATTATGCTGCCCAGCGAATCGTATGTACTGGAGCGGGCAAATGATGTGATGCAACCGGCTGATCAGCTAAAATTTGCGCCAGCAGTCACAGCCTTTGCCCAGCAATTGTCCAGCGCAGATCCTTTGCAAAGGCTACTGTTGCACAATACACAGCGGCAAAAAGGCATCCGACAGCAGGCATTTGCGGACGCATTGCAGATTTTGCCGGTGTTTAACGGCGGTTCAAGAGCAGCGTATCGTTAATAGGCCTGAAGTGTGTTGCCGCGCGAATTAAAGAGAAGGCGGTAAACTCTTCAACGCCAAAGACTTCCACCCGCAGGGCAAACAGTTGCTGCAAGCGTTCGACTAATATATCAAAGTCACCATCGCCCGATGCTAAGACTAATGTGTCTGCTAAACCTGCATACTCCATAGCATCCACCGTGATACCTACATCCCAATAGCCTTTGCGACTGCCATCGGCACGTTGGACATAGGGTTTTAATTTAACTTCAAAACCAATAGCGCGTAAAATATTTTGAAATTGGCGCTGTTTTTCATCTCCGCGATCGGTGGCATAGGCGATTGCTTTAACGACCTTGCGACCTGCGCTGGCTTCAGCCCAAAAAGCATTATAATCAAAGCCTGCAGCAAAGCTTTGACGCGTGGTGTAGTAAATATTTTGTACATCAACAAGAATAACAACAGATTCCATGAGTGACTCCAGAGAAGGGGGGTCCGTAAAGCAGACATCTTTGATTAAAAGGTGACCCCAAGCGCCTTTTCACTCATAATCAAAACTATATAATCCTATGCGGCAGTACAGCCATAAATACGACAAGGAGAAACACATGGGCTTTTTAAATAGCATCCCTTATCGTACGTACTGCAGCGCATAGCTTGAGTATAACTCTAGCACTGTATTTAATTTGTAAATTCACTGAATCGACCACATAGGTTTAAAAACGTATGACGCTGTACTTAGCTTCCACATCGCCCAGACGCCGCACATTGTTGGCTCAAACAGATATCAGCTTTTCTGTGCTGGATATCGCAATTGACGAAACCTTGCGTGCGAACGAGTTGCCTAATTCTTATGTTGAGCGTCTGGCTAAAGAAAAAGCTGAAGCGGGTTTTAATAGCGTGCAAGATCCTGACACTGCTGTTGTATTGGCCGCTGATACCATTGTTGTGCTTGAGGATAAAGTCTTAGGTAAGCCTGAAGATAAAGCTCAAGCGCAAACAATGCTGCGCTCGTTATCCGGTCGCTCGCATGTGGTAATGACGGCTTTTGCTATCAAAACCAAAGATCAAATTCGCGTCCAGCGGGTGAATACCACAGTGTTCTTCCGTCCCATTACCAGCAAAGAAGTTGAATGGTATTGGCATACGGGTGAACAAAGCGATAAAGCCGGTGGTTACGGTATTCAAGGCAAGGGTGGTATTTTTGTCAGCACCATTTCTGGCAGTTACAGTGCGGTGGTCGGTTTGCCGCTGGCTGAGGTGATGACTGCATTGCACAGCCTTGATATCCATCCAGAACAAACGCCTGCGACCAGTTAGTATCTCAATAATCGCGGGTTAACGACCCGCGTTGATTCCCCTCGTTACACTCTGCACATCAAATTATATTTCATACCACTACCGCGCCTACTGTACTGTAGCGCTTAAGCGCGAGCGTATGCTGTGGCATATCTGGGTTTTATGTTATCGATCGATGTGTGCGGGTGTGATCATTCTGTAATGCAAAATCTATGGCACAAAAAAAAGGATGCCGATTGGGCATCCTTTTTTATAGCACAGGTACAGACTAGGCGTTTGGCTTAGTCTCATCCTGCTCGGCAGCAGGAGCGTCATCTGGTTGAGATGTTGGCTTCTGTGGTGCTGCTGTTTCTTTGTGTAAGTCGGCTGCTGTTTCTGCAGTCGTGCTTACGCTATCGTTACTTTGCTTATCAATCTTATACTCACCCGGTGTTTCGCTGCGCACTTGTGTTGCTGGCGCTGCTTGAGATGTTGGGTAGCTTGCACGCGCTTCAGTTACCTGAGTATCCACCGTTGTGGTAGCGGGTGCGCTTGGCGCGTCGCTTGCTTGCGCAGACGCAGGTTTGCTTGCCTGAGGCGTATCGAGCTTCTCAACATTCGTCACCGGTGTTGCTGGCTCTGTAGTTGCAGGCTGAGCTTGTGCTGCTTCTGCTTCACGCGCTAGACGCTCTAAACGGCGACGCTCACGTGGATCATTGGCGGCACGACCTTTTGGACGTGCGGGCGCTTGAGCTGCAGTTTTTGCTGGAGCTGGCTTTGCCGGTGCAGCGCTTGGCGCGCTTTTTTCAGTTTTAACAGGCTCAGCTTTTTTCGCCGCCGTGTCTTCCTTCGTGCTGTCTGTGGTCGGCTGTGCCGTTGGCGCTGCCTTTTGAGTTGCTGGTGCAACTTCCACTGGCTGAGCTGGAGCTGGAGCAGGGGTGTAAGGTTTTTCTGTCGCTTTAGGTGAGGTTGCAGGCTGTGGCTTTTGCGCCTCAGCGGCAGGGGCACGTGATGGCTCAGAAATTTGCAGTAACGGCTGATCGATTGGCAAAGCTGCAGCTTGTACAGGGTCAACCGTGGCCACGGCGTTACGGCCTGCTGCAGCATCAGTGACTAAAGCAGGTTGCGCTGGCTGTTCAGCTTTAGGCTGTGCAGGTGCAGCTTGAGCTTCAGTGCGGGTTGCTGCTTGCTCTACTGCGGGCTTGTCTGCTGCTGCGGGCGTTGCGGCTGGCTTGTCGTCAGCTGCTTTAGCCTGTGGCGCGGGTGCTACCTCAGGTTGTTCTGCAGTGTCAGCATCTTGGTCAGACGTCGCGTTAGACTGTGTATTCTCACCGTCCACTTGTTGACGCTCACGACGGTTGCTGCGACGACGTTGACCGCGTGAACGGCGACGTGGTTGCTGCTCATCGTTGTTGTCATCTTGCTCATCATTTTGCTCAACTGCATTCACATCAAGTTCTTGAGTGTCAGCCTCGGCATCGTGCTTAGGATGCGGCGCACGCTCTTGACGTTCAGGACGAATAGGGCGCTCATCGTTTTGATTGTTGTCGCGCGTGTTGCGTGCTGCACGAGGCTTTTCATCGGCTGATGCTTGCTCTGGTGCTGGAGTGTTGCGCGCATTACGTAGTTCAGGTGTTTCACGTGCTGGACGCAGTTCACGTGTTGGACGCTCATTGCGCTCGGTACGCTCAGTGCGTGCTGGACGGGCTTCGCGTGGTGCACGTTCGCGGCGGTTCTCGCGGTTGTCATTGTTGCCTTGCTCGCGCTCAGTACGTGCTGCAGTGTCGCGTTGTGGCGCGTTCTCGCGGGCCGGCTGATCGCGCTGCGGCGTATCGCGGTTGGCGTTGTTGTCACGAGCGTTGTCACGTGGTTTACGCTCTTCATCGCGGTTGTTGCGCGGGTTTTCGCGACGACGATTTTGTGTTTGCTGACGATCATTACGACGCTCAGTATTGCGCTGCGCCGAAGTACGCTCAGGCTGTTCTGGTTGAGCAGGCTTTTCGCTGGGTGCATCATCGCTGGCAAATAAGCTGACTAAAGACTTCACCAAGCCTTTAAATAAGCTCGGTTGTGCTTTAGGTGCAGCCACAGGTGCTGTGGCCGGTTGTGCTGCGACCGCTTTGGATGGCGGTGGAGCAACACGTTCAGCACTGCTGGTTTTCACCGCGGCTTCTTCGCGCACAAGTGAACGTGTCGCGCTGACAGGTTGCACTTCTTCTGTTTCTTCTGGAGCCATTTCGTAGCTGGATTGACCCGATAAAGCTTCCGGGCTGTCATCACGCAAACGAATCACTTCAAAGTGCGGCGTTTCTAAATGGTCATCAGGCAGAATAAAGATGCGAACACGGGTGCGCAGCTCAATCTTGGTGATGGCGTTACGTTTTTCGTTCAACAAGAAAGCGGCGACTTGGAAAGGCACACGAGCGCGGACTTCAGCAGTGCGATCTTTTAGCGCTTCTTCTTCGATTAAACGCAAAATGGCTAACGACAAGGACTCAACATCACGAATAATGCCTTGACCATTACAACGTGGGCAGACCACGCCGCTGCTTTCGCCTAAGGACGGACGCAAGCGCTGACGCGACATTTCCAATAAACCAAAGCGTGAGATGCGACCCACTTGCACGCGAGCGCGATCGGCTTCGAGGCATTCACGCATACGGTCTTCAACCGCGCGCTGGTTTTTCGCTGGCGTCATGTCGATAAAGTCGATCACGATCAGACCACCGATATCACGCAAACGCAGTTGGCGCGCGATTTCTTCAGCGGCTTCCAGGTTGGTTTGCAGTGCGGTTTCTTCGATGTCGCTGCCTTTAGTTGCGCGGGCAGAGTTGATATCGATCGAGACCAAAGCTTCAGTTGGATCGATTACCAATGCGCCACCGGAAGGCAGCTTGACTTCACGCTGGAAGGCGGTTTCGATCTGGCTTTCAATTTGGAAGCGATTAAATAAGGGAACGCTGTCTTGGTAGAGTTTGATTTTGTTCGCGTATTGCGGCATCACTTGGCGAATAAAGCTTAAGGCTTCTTCTTGAGCGTCAACGCTATCAATCAGTACTTCACCAATATCTTGGCGCAAGTAGTCGCGAATGGCGCGGATAATAACGTTACTTTCTTGATAAATCAGGAAAGGCGCACTGCGACCTTCAGCGGCTTCTTTAATAGCAGTCCATAGCTGTACAAGGTAATCGAGGTCCCACTGCAGTTCTTGGCTGTTACGGCCTAAACCTGCGGTACGTACGATTAAGCCCATATCTGCTGGTGCATTCAGGCCATTGAGAGCTTCACGTAACTCATTACGCTCTTCACCTTCGATGCGGCGTGAAATACCACCGGCGCGCGGGTTGTTGGGCATTAGCACCATATAACGGCCTGCAAGGCTGATAAAGGTGGTCAAAGCTGCACCTTTATTACCGCGCTCTTCTTTCTCGACCTGCACAATAACTTCCTGACCTTCAGTCAGTACGTCACGGATATTGACGCGACCTGAGCTTTCGCCGGTCTTTTTAAAGTATTCGCGGGAGATTTCTTTCAGGGGTAAAAAACCGTGACGCTCGGAACCAAAATCAACAAAAGCGGCTTCCAGGCTCGGTTCTACACGAGTAATGCGGCCTTTATAGATGTTGGATTTTTTCTGTTCGCGGGCGCCTGACTCGATATCGAGGTCAAACAGACGTTGACCGTCTACGAGTGCAACACGCAACTCTTCGGGTTGAGTTGCGTTGATTAGCATTCTTTTCATGGGTTACCAATATATTCCGTGTTCACGGATCACTTGATTGGCACACGCGACAAGCTGGGTCGGTGTTGGGGTCGCGCAGTTAAAAATAACCGTGTCTAGCGATCAAGGGTCATAAGCCGATATCGCGACAGCGTCTCCAGTGGCTGCAGTGTTAAAATTGCTTGCAGCACATGTGTTCAGGAGGAGGAATCAGTGATGAGCCGCGGACGTGATGAAACGTCTGAATCAAAGCGCATGGCTACGCAGGCTTACCGACTGTGCATCTCCACCCTTCACGTTTCCCTAGGTTGAGTCGGGTGCCGCTCAATGTATTCGTGAGCGGGTTTATAAAAATACGATCGCAATTGTGCGTTCGCGGATTATGTTTCTAAACAGTTTTGGCTAAGTCGTGTGGTGCTTAGCGAGGTATCTGCGACCTTGTAATAATACTCTTATCAGATTCTTGGCTGACGTTTTGTTTTAAATTCTTTTAGCGTGAACTTCAGATCTGTCTGCTTTTGGCAGCAGTCGGAATATAGCAGCTAGCCTGAATTTCTTCAATAAATATATGGGCTTACGTTGTGTTTATCCACAACTGTAGTTGGCTCAGTCGTCTTGAGACTGGCGCTTGTATTGCGCTCGTTTAACAGGTTCTTATGGCTATATACAGCGCAAAATAGAGCGCGCTGGTGACGGCTTTTGTTAGATAAGTGATCAGTGGCGCGCATCAGGGCTGGGTCGAGCTAAAAGCTGTGTGCTGGGTCAGCTTTTCAAGTTATCGATGGACTGTGTGTGTCGCTCGTACATAACTGCATATTAATTTGCTCAATGCTTGCGACGGATTGTTGTTAACATTGCTGCAGTATGGATTGATTATCTTTTTTGGTGTGTAGGTTTATGTCTAAGATGGATTCACAGGCGGCAACAGGTGTGCAGTTGCTGGAAGTGTCGGCAGGGCTGGAAGGGCAGCGCATTGATAATTTTTTGTTAGCGCGGCTTAAAGGTGTGCCTAAAACGATGATTTATCGCATTTTACGTAAAGGTGAAGTGCGTGTGAATAAAGGCCGGATTAAGCCTGATTACCGTATTAAAGAGGGCGATATTGTTCGGGTACCGCCGATGCGTATGACGCAAGCGGATGAGCCTAAACCTCTAGCACAAGGCTTGCTAGAGCGCCTTGAAGCCGCCATCGTCTATGAAGATAAAGGCTTGATTGTATTGAACAAACCTGCAGGCATTGCCGTGCATGGTGGCAGTGGTCTTAATTATGGTGTGATTGAAGCCTTTCGTCAGATGCGTCCTTTGTGTAAAGAAATCGAGTTAGTGCATCGCTTAGATCGAGACACTTCAGGTTTGTTGATGATTGCAAAAAAGCGCAGCATGCTGCGACATTTGCATGAAGCCTTGCGTGCCGATGGTGTAGATAAGCGCTATATGGCGCTGGTGCGAGGGCGCTGGCCCGCATCGCGTAAGCAAGTGGATGCGCCGTTGCAAAAAAGTAATGTGCGCTCCGGTGAGCGTATGGTTGAGGTCAACCCTGAAGGTAAAGAGGCCTTAACCTTATTTAAGGTGATACGTC
>SMEQ01000214.1_pt1 | contig 19826 bp, 22 predicted proteins | sample 2456281 | NCBI WGS metagenome assembly SMEQ01 (sample SAMN10132596, study PRJNA489261) | soil metagenome | isolation source: day1 antibiotic-loamy sand soil ammended with raw manure from dairy cow... | place: USA | collected 2015-04-01
TACTCCGGCCGTTGCCTGCTGTCAGGCTACATCAACAAGCGTGACCCGAACCAAGGTACCTGCACCAATGCGTGTCGCTGGGAGTATAAAACCCACGAAGGCAAAGAAAATGAACTGGGTGATATTGTCCACAAGTACGAACCCATTGCCGCCGTGCAACAGGCTGATCCTGCACTGATGCAAGCTGCTGAACCTATCCTTGGTGTTGGCGCACCGACCGATGAGGTTTTTCTCTTAGAGGAAGCCGGTCGTCCAGGTGAATACATGTCCGTCTCTGAAGATGAGCACGGCACTTATATTATGAACTCGAAAGATTTACGTGCCGTGCAACACGTCGAGCGCATGGTGCAGATGGGCTTGCATTCATTGAAAATCGAAGGCCGTACCAAGTCGCATTACTATGTCGCCCGTACCGCGCAGGTCTATCGCAAAGCCATTGATGATGCGGTGGCTGGTCGTCCATTTGATAAGTCATTGATGGATACGCTGGAATCCTTGGCACACCGTGGTTACACCGAAGGTTTCTTACGTCGCCATGTGCACGATGAATACCAGAACTACGAGTATGGCTATTCGATCTCTGAGCGCCAGCAGTTTGTCGGTGAAATGACCGGTGTACGGCGTGGTGATTTAGCCGAAGTGATTGTGAAAAACCGCTTTGCGGTCGGTGACTCAATTGAGTTGATGACACCACAAGGCAATATCACCTTTGATCTAAAATACATTGAAGATCAAAAAGGCAAAAGCCGTGATGATGCGCCAGGTAATGGCCACGTACTATTTATCCCAATCCCCGAAAACGTGAATTTAGAACACGCTTTGCTGATGCGTAACTTAACCAGCGGTAACACACGCGGGGCATAATCATTGCTCTATGCTATTGAGCCTCAGTCCAATAGGGTTGAGGCTCAATCAGCTACTGACGCTGCAACAGATACTCGGTGAACGCCTCAGCTGAAATAGGTTTGGCCAGCAAATAGCCTTGAATCTCATCACAGCCATGGGCTTTTAAGAAATCCATTTGCGCCGTTGTTTCAACTCCTTCAGCCACCACCAGCAAATTTAAACTGTGCGCCATAGCAATAATGGCCCGCGTGATCGCGGCATCTTCTTCGTTATTGACCACATCACGAATAAAACTTTGATCGATTTTTAAGCTGGTCGCTGGAAAGCGTTTTAAATAACTGAGCGACGAATACCCCGTACCAAAATCATCAATGGCTAACGACACACCCAAGGCGCGCAACTGTTTAAAGATTGCAATAGTCCCTTGAGTATTTTCCAGCATTTGACTTTCTGTGAGCTCCAGCTCTAACAAATGCGCAGGCAAACCTGTTTGCGCCAAAACACGTTCAACCAACTGCACTAAGTGACCTTGGCGCACATGACTGACCGAGACATTGACCGCCATCCGAATGGGCAGACCTTGCTGCCACCACACATAGGCTTGTTGGCAAGCTTGCTCCAAGACTTGCTCACTGATCGCAGCCACCAGACCTGCTTCTTCTGCTAACTCAATAAACTGTCCTGACACCAATAAGCCACGCTGTGGATGATTCCAGCGCACTAAAGCTTCGGCAGAACGCACCACTCCATCGGCTAAGGTCAATTTGGGTTGGTAGTAAGCCTCCAGCTGCCCATCTTCAATGGCGCGGCGTAACTCTTGCTCAAGCTCTAAACGCTCCAGCGTAAAGGTTTGGATTTGGTTGGTATAAAACTGTGCATTATCACCGCCTAAATGCTTGGCATGCTGCATGGCTAAGTTGGCTTGGCTGATTAAGGCAACAGGATCTCGGGCATTTTTCGGTAAAATACTCACCCCTAAAGACGCACTGATGATCAGCTCATTTGCGCCAACCGCCACGGCCACCGGTACTCGAATATGCGCCAGTACCGAGTCAGCTAAAGCTGTCAAATCAGATATGGATAATGCCCCGTCTAAAATAACCGCAAACTCGTCACCACCCAAACGCGCCACTGTATTGGCATCGGGTAAAATCTGCATTAAGCGTTGACTCATGATGTGCAAAACACGATCAGCGGTCTCTACACCCAAGCTATCGTTTAAGACTTTAAAACGATCCAAATCTAAATGCAGCAACACCACCCGCCCACCGACTTGTCGAGCATGCTCAACCGTTTGCTGCAAGCGCTTATGGAACAGCCCCCGATTGGCTAGGCCTGTGAGCTCATCATATTGGGTTAAATAACTTAAACGCTCTTCTGCTTGTCGGCGTACCGTTAAATCAGTGAAAAAACCAACGATATGTGTGCGCGCACCCTGAGCATTGGTCACCACATGAATGCGTAATATTTGCGGATACAGCTCGCCATTTTTACGCAAACCTAAGGTTTCACCTTGCCAGCTACCATCGCGCTCAATGCAGGCACGCACATGCTGATACTGGCCACGTAAAGCTTCTGGTACTTTGGAAAAAATAATGGAATGCCCAACCACTTCTTTACGGGTAAAGCCGGTCACTGTAGTAAAAGCTTTATTCACTGCCAGCACGCTGTAATACGGATCTAAAATCACAATACTTTCACTGCCCGCATCAAACACACTGGAAGCTAAGCGCAGCTCTTCATCGCCCTGTTTACGCTGTGTAATATCGCGACGCGTACCCAGCATACGCAGCACTCGACCATGAGCGTCACGCTCTATGGCGCGCCCCCGATCTTCAATCCACACCCAGCGCCCATCGGTATGTTTAACCCGATACTCGACCATATAAGCATCCGTGTGCTGCTTCATATGCTCAATCATGGCATTGCGCAATACCGGTAAATCATCAGGGTGCAACAAGGGGCGTAAATCCGTTAATACACCACGGATTTGATGATCTTTTAAACCGAAAATAGCTTCCGCTTGGGTATGGTGAATTTCATCACTGACTAAATTCCAATCCCATAGTGCTAATTGACTGGCATCCAGAGCCAACTCTAAACGCTCTTGGCTTTTTTGCAGTGCCTCAAGCGCAACCTCTAATTCTAAGGTGCGTTCGTTAACCGATAATTCCAATGCTGCTTGCGCAAGTAATAGCTGTTGTTCAGCCGCTTGCCGACTGGCAATTTCTTGGGTCAACTCTAGGTTCAGTTGACGTAAAGCATCAGCATTATCAAGGCTCTGTGGCATATTTTCACCCACTAACATGTACTGTTTTTTTGGTCATAAGCAACATATGTATCCCTGTATGTACATGTATAACCGCTGAGATCTCATGATACAAAGTCGTGGCCTACAAAAGAATTGATTATGAGTCACTTGTGCAGTTTTTAGCGCACACATTAAGCGTATTAAATCTCAATAAACAAGTTTTGAATAAAAAAATACTGCTCATTTTCGTATCACTCTTGCACTCTATCTTAAACAGGCTACAGGTATCGCAGGTATTGTGTTTGCCCTTATTCTGTACGCCCACTAGAATACTACGATGCATGATGATATCTCACACTTATTGAACGCCCTCAACGAAGCCCAGCGTGAAGCTGTTGCTGCGCCGATTGGTCAACAACGCGTCTTAGCCGGCGCCGGCTCTGGTAAAACACGCGTGCTGGTACACCGTATTGCTTGGCTGATCCAAGTTGAAGGTGCCTCCCCACACAGTATTTTATCGGTGACTTTTACCAATAAAGCCGCCGCAGAAATGCGTGTGCGGATTGAAGAATTACTGGGGCTCAACCCCGCTGGCATGTGGGTGGGTACCTTCCATGGCTTGGCCCACCGTTTATTGCGGGCGCACTGGCAAGAAGCAGGTCTAACTGAAGGCTTTAGCATTCTCGACAGTGACGACCAGTTGCGTTTGCTCAAGCGGGTGATGCGCGAACTCGCATTGGATGAAAAACGCTGGCCGGTACGTCAAGCCCAGTGGTTTATTAATGGCCAAAAAGACGAAGGCTTACGTCCTCAGCATATTCAAGCTGCGGGCGACTTATTTTTAGGCACCATGCTGCAAATTTATAGTGCTTATGAAGAAGCTTGCCTGCGCGCGGGTGCCATTGATTTTGCTGAACTGCTGTTGCGTGCCTTAGATTTATGGCGCGACAACCCAGGCTTATTGCAACACTATCAGCAGCGTTTCCAGCATGTGTTAGTCGATGAATTTCAAGATACCAACGCGGTGCAATACGCATGGTTACGCTTGCTCGCACAAGGCGGTAAAAGCCTGATGGTGGTGGGTGATGATGACCAATCCATCTACGGCTGGCGCGGGGCGAAGATCGAAAACATCCAACAGTTTTCAACTGATTTTGTCGATGTGCAAAGCATTCGTCTTGAGCAAAACTACCGCTCAACAGCCACCATCCTCAAAGCGGCCAACGCGCTGATCGACAACAACCAAGGCCGTCTCGGTAAAGAGTTGTGGACGGACGGTGAAGACGGCGAACCCATCAGTTTGTATAGCGCGTACAACGAACATGATGAAGCGCGCTATATTGTTGAGTGCATTGAGCAAGCCTTACGCAAAGGCGAAGTTAAACGTGATGATATTGCTATTTTGTACCGCTCCAACGCCCAATCGCGGGTTTTAGAAGAAGCCTTATTGCGTGCGGCGGTGCCGTATCGTATTTACGGTGGACAACGTTTCTTTGAACGTTTAGAAATTAAAAATGCTCTGGCCTATTTACGCTTATTGCGCAGCCGTCATGATGATGGCGCCATTGAGCGCGTGATCAATGTGCCCACCCGCGGCATTGGTGAAAAAACCATTGAAAGCGTACGCCATGCTGCGCGCGAGCATGATGTCTCGCTCTGGCAGGCCATGCATATTTTAATTGAGCACAAGGCCTTACCTGGGCGCGCCAGCAACGCTTTACAAACCTTTATCGACCTGATTGAACAATTGGCGATCCAAACTCACAATTGTGCGCTGCATGCGATGACACAAATTGTCATTGAGCACTCAGGTTTAATCACTTATCACAAAGAAGAGAAAGGCGAAAAAGGCCAAGCGCGTTTAGAGAACCTCGAAGAACTGGTCAGTGCCGCGCGCACCTTCACTCAAGATGAGGATATCAGTATTGAAGCCGAAGGAACGCTCGATGACGACCTGCCACCTTTAGTGGCTTTTTTGGATCATGCAGTGCTGGAAGCCGGCGATACCCAAGCCGATGAGTTCACTGAAGCCGTGCAACTGATGACTTTGCACAGTGCTAAAGGCCTGGAGTTCCCCATTGTCTTTATTGCCGGTATGGAAGAAGGCTTGTTCCCGCATAAAATGAGCCTTGAAGAACCCGGCCGTTTAGAAGAAGAACGCCGCCTAGCCTATGTAGGCATCACACGCGCCATGCGCCAGCTGTATATAACCTGCGCAGAAACGCGCCGCTTATATGGCGCTGAAACCTATAATAAGGTGTCGCGTTTTGTGCGCGAGATTCCTGCTGAATTTTTGCAGGAAGTGCGGATGAATAACAGCGTCAGCCGTCCTTATCAAAGCACCCGCCAAACTCAGTCCAGCAACCTGTTTAATGGCGAAAATGTACCAGAAACAGAGTTTAAACTCGGCCAATTGGTACAACATACGGTGTTTGGTGAAGGTGTTATTCTCAACTTTGAAGGTGCAGGTGCTCAAGCACGTGTGCAAGTGAACTTTGTCAATGACGGTATTAAATGGTTGATGGTCGCCTACGCTAAACTGCAACCGCTCTAATTTATCTTAATTTTTATTCACCTTAACAAGGATCTGATATGCAGCGTCGCCACGGTTTTACTCTTGCAGCTTTAGTAACTGCATGCTTAGCCCTCGTCGGCTGTAACGAAGAAGCAGCCGATACTCACTCGGCCAGCGCTGCCCCACAGCAGACGTTCACTTGGAAAATGGTCACTGCTTGGCCTAAAAACTACCCCGGACTGGGCACTTCAGCCGAGCGTGTGGCCGAGCGTATCAACAGCATGAGCGATGGTCGCCTGACCATTAAAGTCTACGCTGGTGGTGAACTCGTACCGCACATGGAAGTCTTTGATGCCGTGTCCCGTGGCACCGCACAAGTGGGTCATGGCGCAGCGTATTACTGGAAAGGTAAGACCGACACTGCACAGTTTTTCACCTCTGTACCCTTTGGTTTATCTGCCATTGAAATGAACGCTTGGCTGCATAAAGGTGGCGGCCAAAAACTGTGGGAAGAAACCTACGCGCCTTTTGGTGTTAAGCCCTTTGCCATTGGCAACACAGGCATGCAAATGGGCGGCTGGTTTAACAAAGAAATTAACAGCTTAGCTGATATGAAAGGTCTAAAAATTCGTATGCCGGGTTTAGGTGGCGAAGTTTTGGATGGCCTAGGTGCCACGACAGTCAACTTGCCTGGCAGCGAAGTGTTCACCGCACTGCAAACCAATGCCATTGATGCGTCAGACTGGGTGAACCCCTCTAACGACTTAGCTTTTGGTTTACATAAAGCGGCCAAATACTATTACTCCCCAGGCTGGCAAGAACCCCAAGCGGTTATCGAGATGATTATTAACCAAGAAGCCTGGGACAGCTTACCCGCTGACTTACAAGCTATTGTCACTGAAGCCGCACGTGCTGGTAACGCGGATATGCTGGATGACTACACTTGGAATAACACTCGCGCCTTAGCTGAACTGAAGTCTGCGAACGTACAATTACGCCGCTTCCCTGATGAAGTACTGCAAGCCATGCAAGTAGAGTCGAGTAAAGTACTGGAAAAGCTAGCCGATAAAAGTGATTTAAACCGCCGTATTTGGGACTCAATGCAAGCCTATCAACAGCAAGTCACTTTAATGCACGAAATTTCAGAAAAAGAGCTGTATAACTGGCGTGACTGATATGCAGCACTGCCACAATATATAGCAGCAACATGGCTTCATACATCAGTCTATACCCTTGCTAAGTGGCATAGGCTGATTCACTTAACCTGACAATAAAAAGGTCATTTTATGCAACGCTTTCTCACAATTGCTCTAGCTTTATGCTTAGGTCTCACCTTCAGCCTTGACGCTGATGCGCGCCGTTTCGGCGGGGGTAAATCATTTGGCGCAATGAAACAGCGCCCAGCACAACAGCAACAGCAACAGCAACAAAAACCTGCCGCAGCACCCGCTAAACAACCTGCAGCAGCAGGTGCAAAACCAGCCTTTGGTGGCCTCGGCGGTATGCTGATGGGTCTCGCCGCGGGTGGTTTATTAGCTTCATTATTTATGGGCGGTGGTTTTGAAGGCCTACAAATCATGGATATGCTGATTTTTGGTCTGCTGGCTTTTGTGATTTTTAAGTTTATTGCCAGCCGTCGCCGTCAAATGCCTCAGGCAGCAACTGCAGGTGGCCCGCCACTGCAACGTGAAGCACATACGCCAACACCGAATATCTTTGGCGGCACCACGCCGGCTGCTATGGCCAGCAAGCCTGTGATTAACGCACCGGCTTGGTTTAATGAAACCAGTTTCTTACAAGCTGCAGAAGGTCATTTCAATGCGCTACAACAGCACTGGGATGCCAATGAAATGCAACACATTGCTGAGTTTGTTACACCTGAGCTGCTCACCTTCCTGACCAATGAGCGCAACAGCTTAGGGGATGGCATGCAATCCACTTACATTGATGATCTCAGTGTGGAGCTCGATAGTGTGGAAGAAGAAAACGACATCACGGTAGCCACCATCACCTTCTTGGGTGTGGCGAAAACGTCACGCTTTGATCAAGGTGAGAGCTTCAGTGAGAGCTGGAGAATGGAGCGTAAAAATGGCGCAGACCAACCTTGGTTAATCGCTGGTATTCGACAAAACGCTTAATCCTATAACGCGCATCTGCAGCGCACGCTACGACAGCGGCGCTGCAGATACTTAACGCGGCCGTGCAACACATAGAGTACACACTGTGGAAGAAGTCATCGATGAACTGCGTGAGCGCAATGAACCTGTTCCTGTTGCGCTAGAACTACCTGAAGAAGAAACCTTAGTGGAGATTCAAGAGCAAATCTTGATTCATATTCCATTCGCCTTGCGCGAGTTTTTGCTCACTGTCAGTGACGTTGTGTATGGCCGCTTAGAGCCAGTCACTGCCAGCGATCCGTATTCTCATACCTACTTACCTGAAGTCACAGCAAACGCTTGGGATCTTGGCTTACCCCGCCATCTCGTCCCCGTGTGTTATGACGCGCCGATCTACTACGCCGTTGATGAAGAAGGCGAAGTCTCTGCTTGGGATGAGCAGACACAAGAGATGCTCGATGAAACCTGGGAAAGTGTTTGGCACTGGGTACGCGATGTGTGGCTGGAAAGCTAACGCATATCAGCGTAAAGTAGCATTGCTTTTTAAACAGACTACTTTACTGCAGCCGACCTCAACAATAAGAGAACACTATGGTACCCGGATCTCCAACACTGAGCATGACCGTTTTAATGACGCCCGATAAGGCTAACTTCTCTGGTAACGTGCATGGTGGAACGCTATTAAAATACTTAGATGAAGTGGCCTACGCCTGTGCAAGCCGTTTTGCAGGTTGTTATGTGGTCACGCTATCAGTTGACCAAGTAACCTTCCGCCAACCTATTCATGTAGGTGAGCTGGTCACATTTTTAGCTTCAGTCAACTACACCGGCCGCACCTCTCTTGAAGTGGGCATCAAAGTCATTACGGAAAACATTCACGAAAAACTGGTGCGACACACCAATAGCTGCTTTTTTACCATGGTCGCCATTGATGGCAATGGTAAAACTGTAGAAGTACCGAAACTGATCCCGAGTACTGAACATGAAGTTCGACGCTTTGCCAACGCTCAGCAACGTCGAGAGATTCGCATGGAACTCAATGAGCGCTACAAAGCTCTGAAAGACTAAAACGCCTGTCACCGGCGTTCGCAACAATCAAGTACGCTGCTCTGCACTTGATTGTTGCGCTCACATTACACTTAATACTGTAATTTACACATCAATCTTGTTTTCAACTTCTTGCACTTTACCGCCACGCGCTAAAAAGTCTTCCATTGCTTTTGCTAAAGCATCACGCTCTTTTTTCTTCGCTTCAACCGACGGCAAATCATCTTCATTGATCGCAGTTTTTGCTTTAGCGCGCGCAGGTTTCACGACCGCATCAGAGCCATCGTCAACGCTATCATCCACTTCGCTGTCGTCAACTTCCTCGCTATCTTCCACATCGTCTAAACTGATGTCTTCAGCATCAAGATCACTGTCATCGTTTACATCTAACACTTCGGGTTCTAATTCATCATCAAACATAATCAACCTCAAGCCTGCCTTCAGCAAGATAGTTTTAAACCGAGTCAGCCGTATGTTGGCGACCAAAATTGGGGGATGCATCCTACACAGTACGGCTGGGTGACAGCGCCCACGATGGAGCAGCATTACAACGGCCAGCGAATCATCACTGTGATGCATTGGGCGCGCATTCTAGTGTGATAAAAAGAAAATAACCATGAGAAAAATTTCTTTTTTAATTTTTATAAAAACAGCTTGCTTACCCATCGCAGAGCCTATATTTAGGCGTAAAAAAGACTAAGGCGCAACCCCTTTTCGGGCTACGCCTTAGTCTCATCACTGCATGACATACAGAATTTAATACATCAGTTTAAAACAGGTTCAAAACAATTAAATAGCGTCAGAACCCGTCTCACCGGTACGGATACGCACCGCTTGCTCAAGGGCGGTCACAAAGATTTTACCGTCACCAATTTTACCTGTGTTAGCTGCTTTACTGATGGCCTCAATCACACGATCCAACTGCGCTGCGCCAATCGCAACTTCAATTTTCACTTTCGGTAAGAAATCCACCACATACTCTGCGCCACGGTACAGTTCGGTGTGACCTTTTTGACGACCAAAGCCTTTCACTTCAGTCACAGTAATACCTTGCACGCCAATTTCAGATAATGCTTCACGCACATCATCCAGCTTAAAAGGTTTGATAATAGCGGTAACTAATTTCATACGGTCTCTCCGAAAGTAAATGACTTATCCTGCAAGTCATTGGTGAACCTATTAAAGCTTAATAGCCCAGTAGATTGTGGTTGGCGCGCATCTGCACATGTCATTACACAGCTGCCAAACACAGTATTTGAGCACGCTTGCAAATACAATACATGCTTTTACACAAACAAGAATCAACAGCACTTAAAGCGCATTATACTCACGATTGTCGCGTTTCTCTTAGCTGGGATAAAGATTCATATTTGCACTGACGTGCTAAACTGAAACTATCATTTTCAAGGAATACCATTATGTTACCGCCTAAAGCCTTACTGGACAGTCTCAGCACGCATGCCGGACGTTTATTGGGCAGTGAGCTGCCATTGCCGCGCGCTGAAATCGAAGCTCAATTCAAAGCTTTAGTCCAAAGTACATTCAGTAAACTGGACTTAGTCAGTCGCGAAGAATTTGATAGCCAAATGGTGGTATTGGCACGTACGCGTGCACGCTTAGAAGCGTTAGAAAGCACCGTTGCTGCACTTGAAGAACAACTCAAACAAGAGCAACCTTAAGTTAAAAGTTACACCCGCCTAACGGATTAGGCTGTGCTCTACCTACATCAGATCAAGGAGGATCTATGTCCCTTGCTATTATTCATAGCCGCGCGCAAATCGGTGTCGAAGCACCCGCCGTGAGCGTAGAAATTCACCTCACCAATGGCCTACCATCACTGACCATCGTGGGCCTGCCTGAAACTGCTGTGCGGGAAAGTAAAGATCGCGTGCGCAGTGCTATTTTAAATAGCGCACTGGAGTTTCCACGTAAGCGCATTACGCTCAATTTAGCCCCTGCAGACCTGCCCAAGGAAGGCGGACGTTTTGATTTAGCCATTGCGTTAGGCTTACTTGCCGCCAGTGCACAACTGCCCGGTGGCTGCTTAGATGGCTTTGAATGTTTAGGTGAGCTGGCACTCTCAGGCCATGTGCGCCCCGTGCGCGGTGTACTGCCTGCGGCGCTGGCAGCACGTGATGCAGGTCGTGCTTTAGTGGTGGCCATGGAAAACGCTGAAGAGGCTTGTCTGGCGAGCGGTTTAAAAGTCTATGCCATCAGTCATTTACTGGAACTGGTCAGCCATTTCAATCAACAGCAACCGCTCAAGCCTTATCAATCTTCAGGCTTACTCGCCCAACCTCAACGCTACCCTGACTTACTTGAAGTGCAAGGCCAACAGGCGGCTAAGCGCGCACTGGTCGTGGCTGCAGCGGGCTCGCATAACGTCCTGCTCACAGGGCCGCCAGGCACAGGTAAAACCTTACTGGCCAGCCGTTTACCTGGCCTACTGCCGGCCTTAACAGAAAAAGAAGCCTTAGAAGTGGCCGCAGTGCAATCTGTGGTGAGCATTGAGCCTCTGCACAGTTGGCCACAACGCCCCTTTCGTCAGCCACACCACAGTGCCTCAGGACCTGCACTCGTGGGCGGAGGCAGTCGTCCGCAGCCAGGTGAAATCAGCCTCGCACATCAAGGTATTTTATTTTTGGATGAGCTGCCTGAATTCGACCGTAAAGTACTTGAAGTGCTGCGTGAGCCTCTGGAATCTGGGCATATTGTGATTGCACGAGCGCACAGTAAGGTTCGCTTCCCAGCGCGTTTTCAATTGGTAGCGGCGATGAACCCCTGCCCTTGCGGCTATTTTGGCGATCCCAATGGCCGCTGTCGCTGCAACCCTGAGCAAGTACAACGTTACCGCAACAAATTATCAGGGCCCTTGCTTGACCGCATTGATTTGCATATTACCGTTGCACGCGAAACCACCTCATTGCGCCCGCCTAAAGAACCCGGCCTCAGCTCAGCACAAGCCGTACAACAGGTCTGCGCCGCACGAGAACAGCAACTCAAGCGACAAGGCTGCAGTAATGCGCAATTGGACTTAAATGCCTTACGTGAACACTGTGCGCTGCAAGATGAGGATCGTGTCTGGCTAGAACAAGCCAGCGAGCGCTTAAATTTATCATTGCGCGCCACCCACAGAGTGCTCAAAGTGGCACGCACTTTAGCTGACTTGGAGGCCAGCCCAAGTATTACTCGCGGGCATCTTGCTGAAGCCTTGCAATACCGCTTTAACGAGCAAACTTAAAAGCTGAGGCGCGCTGATTATAAGCGCGCCTTGCACGCTTGCATCACTTGGCCTGTGCTGGGCTTTTAGGTTTTTTTGGCGTTAGGTATTTCATTAAACCCTGAAACCACATCACCAGTTTGGTATCGCCTTGGATTTGGATATTTTTATCTTGAATACCTTGCATAAACGCCAGTTGCTTATTTTTGGCTTGTAAGGTCGCAAAGCCAAACGCCGCATCTTTAAAACCAATGGAAAAAGCAGGATCCTGCGCCACACCCGCACGGCTTTCAACGCGGTTGTTCGCCACAACAAAATGGCGCGCCACCTTGCCATCTAAAGTGTGCAGCATAAAAGTTAATTCTTTACCTGCCAATTGTTGTTGAAAAGCATTGTTAGAGCGACTGGCTTTGGCCATCATGCGACCAAGTGCCCAGAGTAAAAAACGAAGTTTCATCAAGAGTTCCATGGGTGTGAATTGAGCTTATGTTAAGCATAACGGCAAGGCACATATCAAAATCGGCGCGTGTTGTATTTGCATGTCTGGACTGCACAGATCGCTTTGCTAACCCGTGCAGCTTGAACTTACTTATATTGAGCCACTGCTTCTTTGAGTTGCTTACCGGGTTTAAAAGCCACTGTATTACTGGCCTTAATTGTTAACGCTTCACCAGTTTGTGGGTTTTTACCTGCCCGCGCACCGCGATGACGCTGCACAAAAGAGCCAAATCCAATTAAGGTCACTGGATCGTTCTCGCCCAGCGCGTTGGTGATTTCTTCTAAAATAGTATTAAGCAGATGGCCGGCTTGGTCTTTGCTCAAGTCCGCTTTATCTGCAATAGCTGCAACCAATTCTGGTTTAAGCATCTTGGGCCTCACTTATTTTTATTAGAGTATAAAACGCATGCATCATGCACTGCGGGCAAAGCATGGCATGCCAATACTTGACTGGCCAGTCTTGGAGTCATTTATCCTTGTGATTTTTACAGTGCCTGATTTTGCCTATGCAGCATGGCGTTTTTTAAGTGCTCAACCCCAGTCTAAAATCCACGCATTGCACACTAAAACCCGCACTACAGCCGTGCTAAACTGCTCCAACATTTTTAGTAAGTAGCTCGTATTGTGTCCACTACTGCGCCTCATACCATCGCCTGTCATTGGCAGACTGCACCCACGCCCCATGCACAACTCAATGACTGGCTGTTTGATCAAGGATCACTCACGCAGCGTCTCACACAGCTGTGTCGTACCGCGTTTACAGTCAAAGTGATTGACGAAGGCTGGCACACACTCACGGCAGATGAGTGCCAAGCATTAGCTATTACACCAGGCAGCTGCGGCTGGGTACGTGAAGTTTTTTTATGTGACGGCGAGCAACCTTGGATTTTTGCGCGCAGTGTCGCAGGGCAGACGGCTTTGCAAAGCTCTGACTTTGCCATCAGCGAATTGGGCACCCGCTCGCTCGGCGCCACACTGTTTAGCCAGCATGCCTTTAAACGCGGCCCGATGTATATTCAGCGCTTAGACTGCGCGCAGCTACCGATTTCAGTGCAGCATTACACTCAGCAGCAGCCCCATGTCTGGGCGCGGCGCTCATGTTTTACTAAAAATGCACTGGGTATACTTGTGGCAGAAGTGTTTTTGCCACAACTTTGGCACGATACGCAGCAGCTCGAATGCAATAGATTGTAATCGCCATTTATCACCGTCTTTATCAGGGAGTCTTTGTATGTATCAACAGTTATTAAAATCCTTTAATCGTCTGCACCCCAGAGCTTGGGATTTTATTCAGTTGATGCGTTTAGATCGCCCTATTGGTATTTATTTACTAATGTGGCCCACGTTATGGGCGTTATGGATTGCTGGCGATGGTGCGCCCAGCCTAAAAAATATCCTGATTTTTGTCCTTGGGGTGATCTTAATGCGCTGCGCAGGCTGCGCTATTAATGACTTTGCTGACCGAGGCATTGATGGCGATGTCGCACGCACCAAAGGTCGACCCATTGTCACTGGGCGTATTAGCGCCAAGGAAGCACTGATCACCTTTGCTGTACTGGTAGGCATCAGCTTTTGTTTAGTGTTGTTCACCAGCGCACAAACGGTCTACTGGGCATTTTTAGCCGTGGGGTTGGCGGCTTTATATCCATTTACCAAACGCTACACCCATTACCCGCAAGTCGCTTTAGGCGCAGCCTACTCGTGCAGTATTATTCTGGCCTTTAGTGCGCAACATGGCTCAGTACCTACAGCGGTGTGGCTGATTTATCTGGCCAACCTGCTCTGGACTATTGCCTACGACACCTATTACGCCATGAGCGACCGTGAAGATGATTTAAAAATAGGGGTCAAATCCACGGCTGTATTATTTGGCAGTGCTGATCGCACGATTATTCTGAGTTTACAAAGCAGCGCCCTGCTATTGCTACTCATAGCGGGTTATCAATTTGGCTTGGGTGGGTATTTTCACTTAGGTCTAGCGGGTGCCGCAGCTTGTTTTATTTGGGAGTTTCGCCACACGCGTCAGCGCGATGCGCAGACTGCACTGGAGGCCTTTTTACACAATCACTGGGCCGGTTTTGCAATTTTACTGGGCATCATCGCGCACTACACATTAGCTGCTTAATCAGCTGATCGGCAGTGGCAGTGGCAGTCAGATCAGTCTATTCACCGCCGATGGCGAAGTTGGGCAAACTATTCACCGGTTGATTAAAGTCGAATGGAATCGACTCAACCGCTAAGCCCATATTGCGTTGCACGACAAAATGTAAATGCGGCCCCGTGCTGTTACCTGTATTGCCCGAGCGCGCTAAAGGCGAGCCTTGCTCAAGGCGCTGCCCTTCAGTAACCAGCACTGATCCTTTTTGCAAATGCAAATACACACCCATGGTGCCGTCATCATGCAAAATACGCACAAAATTACCTGCAGGATGGGTACCACGACCGCTTTGCTGATTCTCAATTTTCACCACTACACCACCGCGGGCCGCAACAATGGGTGTGCCCTCGGGCATCGCAATATCTAAAGCGTAGCGACTTTTAGCAGTAAAATGACTGTACTTACCGTTTGCACCTTGGGTTAAACGAAACGGCCCGCCACGCCACGGCAAAGGGTATTGCGTACTCGATGGCTGCATATTGGGATCACCTAAGGCATAGCGCAACTTAGGTGTGTACTGCACCGCTTGCGCGGGATTACTGGGCATTAAAGTGAGTAATGCCGTGGTGCTGCGCGCAGGTAACACTTGACGCAATGGCGACTGGATTGGATTAGCAATATGTTTTTGCTGCTCAAGCTGCAATTCAACTTCAACCGGTGCATACAAGTTATTGCGCAACACCAGCACTTCAGCACCGTCTTGCTGGCGTGTTTCTAACTTCACGTCATCTTCAATACGCTCAACCATACGATCGTTAAACACAAAGACTTGCGCCCCTGTTTGCGCCTGATCGGTATAGGTCACAACCCCGTTGGCATCCGTATATTTATACACAGTAAAGCTGTAACTTGGCTGACTGATCAGCGTAACGGCCAGCATGGCTAAGATTTTTTTATACATCACAGATACCCAGTCCAATACCCTGCATTACAGGGTAGCAGCGCCTGCTGCGCTCGCAAGAGCAACGATCAATAGTGTGACCGAGTCGACTTTACGCATGCGCAAGTGGTGCGCTATCAAGCACTCGGACTGAAATGACGCTGCGTGGTACCCCGAGCAATCAGGCGTGAGAGGTAATCCATTTTTTTCGGATCACTGTCAACAAAACGACAAGTCACCTGCAACCATTCACTATCGGGTTTGGATTCTAAAGCGCTGATCGCCTGTACATAAGCATTGAGCCGCGCAACTTCGGCTTCTTCGCCTTGCTCTAAATCCAGCACTGCATTGTCTAAAATTTGCGGCAAAGTTGTTGTGCGCTTCACGACTAGCAAAGCATCTTTTAAACTCAAGGCTTTAATCACACAAGCAAACTCACCATTGGATAAACGCAAACGTCCCTGACCTTGACCACGCACACCACTGCTGGCAGTGGCGGCCGGTGCAGCAGGCTGAGACACAGGTTTAGCCGCGGGTTGCGCAGCTGCAGCTGGAGTTTTTGGCGGTGCCGAAGCGGCTAACAAAGGTGAGCTGAACGCAGGTTTAGGTGCCGCCGGTGTTGCGGGCTTCTGCCCTGTCAGTACGGATAAAGAATCATTGCTCACACCCGTGCTGAGTGTTTTGACCGGTGCTGAAGCGGCCAGCGCGGCTAAACGTCCGCTGCGCGTCAGTGCTTTGGTGACTTTGCTGGTGAGCTGCTCTTGAGTAAAAGGCTTACCCACATAATCAGTCACACCGGCTTGAATCGCTTGAACAACATTTTCTTTATCGCCCCGACTGGTGACCATAATAAATGGCACCGTTTGAAACTGCGGCTGCTGACGAAACCACTCAAGCAACTCTAAGCCGCTCATTTCGGGCATTTCCCAATCACACAAAATTAAATCAAAACTTTGTGTGGTCAAAATCTGTTTGGCTTTCAGGCCATTAACGGCTTCTTCTATCTGAATACCAGGGAAGTAAGTGCGTAAACTTTTCTTCAATAAATCGCGAATAAATAAAGCATCATCAACAATCAACACACTCACTTTACTCATGAAATCCCCCCAGGTCGCCATGGCGTACTTGCGCAGTATTCAGGACCTGACAGTCACTGATACCACGCAAGTTAAATCAGCAGATAAAAACTTAAGCTTGAACTTCAGAACCGGTCTGCATGCGCTGCAGCTCTTGTGCATACAGAGCATCAAAGTTGACAGGCGCCAACATCAGAGCTGGGAAAGAGCCGCGCACGACTAAGCTATCGAGCGTTTCACGTGCATAAGGGAACAAGATACTTGGGCAGAATGCACCCAAAGCGTGACCTTTAGAACCGTCGTCTAAACCTTGCACCAAGAAGATACCGGCTTGCTGAACTTCAGCAATAAAGGCCACTTCTTCAGCTGTTTTTACTGTCACAGTGATGGTTAAGACCACTTCATAAAAATCACCATCTAAAGCGCGCTGACGTGTATTGAGGTCCAATTCAATATTTGGATTCCACTCATCACGGAAAATCTCAGGGCTTTTCGGTGCTTCAAAAGATAAATCTTTGACATAAATGCGTTGTAAAGAAAACTGTGATGCCGGCTCTTGTGCTGCAGCAGCGTTATTGTTGTGTTCGCTCATGTATGTGTGTCCCTTAATTTTTAATAAGTATTGAATCTATATCGCAGCCTGTTTAAGCGTCTTGTACAACAACGACCGCTGCTTTTCCAGCGCTGTTACTGCGCAAGCAAGGCGTCCAGCTTACCGCCACGCTCTAAATCAAACAGCTCATCGCAGCCGCCCACATGCAACTCATCAATCCAGATTTGTGGCACAGAGGTGCGCTTGGCTTTTTCTGCCATTTTTGCCCGTACATCAGGCTTGCCATCCACGCGAATCTCTTCGAATTTCACGCCTTTATTACTCAGCAAGGTTTTTGCACGAGTACAGAAAGGACACCAATCGCTAGAATAAATAATTACTTGAGCCATTTTATTTCACCACTGGCAGGTTTTCACTGCGCCAGCCGGTAATACCACCGGATAAACGCGCAACGTTAAAGCCTGCTTTTTTAAGTTCAACACACGCGCTTCCAGCGTTGACACCCGAAGCACAGACGACAATGATCGTTTTATCTTTATGTTTCTCTAGCTCATTCATACGCGTTTTCAGTTGATCATTACTGATATTGACTGAGCCGACGATGTGACCCGCGATAAAGTCTTTTTTCGGACGAATATCCAGAATAAATGCTTCATCGCGATTGACCATCGCAGTCAGCTCGCGCGAGCTTAAATTACGCCCTGAATTGCGTGACTGCTGCATAATCAGCAACACAACCAAAATAATAAATGTGCCACTGAGCACATAGTGCGCGGCAATAAATTCAAGAAACTTAGCAAGCGTATCAGCAATCATAGTTAGCACTCAAAGCGTTATAATCAGCAAAGTATACACAGACCTGCGCATTCTCTGAACCACTAACAATGACGCGCCGAACACATCCAGCTAAACTTAGCCTATATTTTGTTATTTACTTGTGAGTTTAATCTTATGCATGCCACGCCTAAACCTTTGGTTCTCGTTATTCTCGATGGTTTTGGTCATAGCGATAGCCCTGACTACAATGCCATTTACAGCGCCAACACCCCTGTATACGACAGACTACGCGAGCAATACACACACAGTTTAATTTCTGGCAGTGGTATGGATGTCGGTTTGCCAGATGGGCAAATGGGTAACTCTGAAGTGGGCCATATGAACTTAGGCGCAGGACGCGTGGTGTATCAAGATTTCACACGCATTACCAAATCAATTCAGGATGGTGATTTTTTCACCAACCCAGCGCTGACCACGGCTGTGGATCAAGCGGTTGCAAAAGGCAAAGCCGTACATATTCTTGGCTTGTTATCGCAAGGTGGCGTGCACAGTCACCAAGATCATCTAATTGCGATGATTGAATTGGCCGCCCAACGCGGTGCCGAGAAAATTTATCTACATGCGTTTTTAGATGGTCGCGATACCCCACCACGCAGCGCACAACCCTCGATTGAAGCCATTGAAGCGGCCTGCGCCAAGCTCGGCAAGGGTCGTATTGCCAGCTGGGATCGCATTGAGCAAGCTTGGAAATTATTAGCCGACAGTCAAGGCATTTATACAGCGCCAAATGCAACCCAAGCCTTGGCTGAATCCTATGCACGTGATGAATCCGATGAGTTTGTCAAAGCCACGCGCATTGGCGAACCCGCACCGATGGAAGATGGCGATAGTGTCATCTTTATGAACTTCCGTGCCGACCGCGCACGTGAACTGAGCCATGTTTTTTTAGATGAAGATTTTAGCGGCTTTACGCGTGAGCGTTTACCGCAGTTGAGCTGCTGGGTGAATACTTAGCCAACCAAGGTAAAACCCAACTGCGTATTGCTGAGACTGAAAAGTATGCGCACGTGACCTTCTTTTTCTCTGGCGGACGCGAGCAACCTTTTGTCGGCGAAGAGCGTATTTTAATTCCATCACCCAATGTGGCGACCTATGATTTACAGCCACAGATGAGTGCGCCGCAAGTCACTGATCGTATTGTTGAAGCCATTGAGCAGCAACGCTACGACGTGATCGTGGTGAACTACGCCAATGGCGATATGGTCGGTCACACGGGTGTCTTTTCAGCAGCCGTTGCTGCGGTTGAGTGCTTAGACCATTGCCTCGACCGCATTGTAACCGCGCTGGACACCGTCGGTGGTGAGGCTTTGATCACCGCAGACCACGGTAACGTTGAGCAGATGGAAGATGAGTGCACCGGCCAAGCGCACACCGCACATACCTGTGAGCCTGTACCATTTATTTATGTCGGTCAGCGTGCCGCCAAGATGCGTGATGATGGCGTGTTAGCTGATGTTGCTCCGACCATGCTAACGTTAATGGGTCTGCCGATACCGCCGGAAATGACTGGCCGCAGCATTATCGAGCTGAAGTAGGCCACTGCGTCTGGCGTGGATGTAGTGCATGCATCCACGCCAGACACTCAGTTGCATTATCGATGCTGTTCGCTGCGCTATTTTTAGGCATAATCAATACTTTGTATCTCTCAGGTTAATCTTCGTCATGCTGCGCACATTTTTATTTATCCTACTCAGTTGTGCATTCACTGTTGCCGCCGCTAACGACCAGCGCGTGCAAACTAAACAGCAAATTGCTCAAGCCGCAAAAGACATTGCTGAGCTGAAAAAGCAATTAGATAAAATTGCTGCAGAAAAATCCAGCGCCGAAC
>SMEQ01000191.1_pt1 | contig 19807 bp, 14 predicted proteins | sample 2456281 | NCBI WGS metagenome assembly SMEQ01 (sample SAMN10132596, study PRJNA489261) | soil metagenome | isolation source: day1 antibiotic-loamy sand soil ammended with raw manure from dairy cow... | place: USA | collected 2015-04-01
TCATAATAAAACAAATTTTAAAATAAAAATTTGGCCTACAAAATAAATGTGCAAATTTCAGCCTAAATTATTTAGAAACACAAAATTCTTTACAGTCCCAAAAAGACCATTTCTAATTGATTAAAATAATCTTTATCCGGAATAATATCCAATTTGAATAGCTTGTCTTTATGTTTTAAATCAAATAATAGTGAAAATTCTATTTTTTATTACTTTCATTTACCTGAGTGGGATTACCTTTTCACAAACTACTTTCATTGTTACAAAACAGGATGGTACTTCTGCAGAAAGCACTTTGGTATATAACATGGGAAGTTTTGTTGGTGAAACGAATGAAGAAGGCAAAATAACGTTAGATAATCTCGCAACAGGTGATGTTCTAGAGTTCAGATTAAATCTTGAACAAAAAACCTATTTATTTCCAGAAAACAACAATGCTGAAATTCATCAAATAGTGCTTAATTTAGATAAAAATGATCAGGTAATAAAAATAGTAAACATACCGAAAATAGATTGTCCTAAGCCATTTGCAGCACAAACAGACCCACAATTTATTTATACAACCGTTGATGAAGATGCAGAATTTCCCGGAGGAAAAAAAGCACTTTTATCGTTTTTGGTCAAGAACCTTGAATATCCTGAAGTGTGCATTTTCGGAAAGATTTACTTAAAGTTTACTGTATTGAAAGATGGTACAATTGAAAATATTACCGTTCTTCGCGGAGTTCCTGATTGTCCTGAATGCGAGAAAGAAGCAATAAGAGTAATCAGTATCATGCCCAAATGGATACCAGCAAAAGTGAGTGGTAAAAGCGTAAACTCCTATTTTTACCTTCCGATTAATATTAAAAAAATAAATCGGACATGGGAGAAGCTTAAATACCCTAGGAATAAACAATTTTTCATTTCGCTTTCATCTTCACGTGTACCACCTTTTTGGTCTCAAAAAACTCGCCATCATAAAAATGTGCAATTTCAAAAAGAGTTGCTGTTTGTTGAACCGGCGCTAATTCTTCAGTCAAATCACCGCCTTTCAAATATAATATACCGTTTGGTAAATCATTTTTCTGCTCTGCTTTGAATTTGTCTTTAATCCAAGAAATAAATGCAGGCATTGCTGTAACGGCTCTGCTGACCACAAAATCAAATTTTCCAGGGATATTTTCAGCACGATCGTGTGTAGCTTGAACGTTTTGCAATTTCAACGACTCAGCTACATTTTGAACCACTTTGATTTTCTTTCCAATAGAATCAACCAAGTGGAAATTACAATTCGGGAATAGAATTGCCAATGGAATTCCAGGAAAACCCCCACCCGTTCCAACATCGAGGATATCCGAACCATCTTTAAATTCCATTACTTTGGCAATCGCGAGCGCGTGTAAAACATGTCGTTCGTAAAAGTGTTCCGTATCTTTTCGAGATATTACGTTAATTTGTTCATTCCAAAATTGATACAAGGAAAACAATTGATCGAATTGATCTTTTTGTTCTTCCGTGAGATTCGGGAAATATTGAAGTATAAGAGAAACTGAATTCATTTTTTGACTAAAAAATCAAAAGTACAAAAAAATCCCCTCTCAAACTGAAAGGGGATTTAGATTAGATTTAAAAACGAGGATTAATCGCGGTAAATATGCTCAACCACATCGTGGTATTTTTTCATAATGATTTTACGTTTGAATTTCAAAGTCGGAGTCAACTCTTCACCTTCAATTGTAAATTCAGTTGGCATCAATTGGAATTTTTTAATTTTCTCCCAACTTCCGAAATCGGCATTAAAAGTATCCACTTCACGTTGAATTCTAGCGATAACCACTTCATTTTTGATAATTTCAGCATTTGATAATTTATCAATATCCATTTCTTTACGTTTTGCCCATTCTCTCACGAATGCAAAACTAGGAACAATCAATGCTGCTGGGAAACGTTCGCCTTCACCAATTACCATGATTTGTTCGATGAAACGAGATTCTTTGAATTTGTTCTCCATAACTTGTGGAATCACAAATTTACCTCCAGAAGTTTTGAATATTTCTTTCTTGCGGTCTGTGATTTTAAGGAACTTACCTTCCACCATTTCACCGATATCTCCGGTGTGGAACCAGCCTTCTGCATCAATGTCTTCCGCAGTTTTATCAGGTAGATTGTAGTAACCCATCATCAAGTTCGGTCCTTTTGTTAGGATCTCACCGTCTGGTGCAAATTTAACTTGAACATTTTCCAATAATGTTCCAACTGTTCCAATGCGAATTCCATTGGTAAAACAGTTCACTGAAATTACTGGTGAAGTTTCTGTCAAACCATATCCTTCTAGAATCGGAATGTCAGCTGCTAAGAAAATACGGCACAATCTCGGTTGCAAAGCAGCACTTCCAGAAGCAATTGCTTTTGTTTCGCCACCCAAAGCTTCTTGCCATTTGGAAAAAATCAATTTTCGAGCAATGCTCAATTTGAATTTATACCAAGCTGATTTACCAACTACGTCGTATTCTTCCGCCAAGCCAACAGCCCAAAAGAACAAACTTCTTTTGATTCCAGTTAATTCATCCCCTTTGGCCATGATTTTATCGAATACTTTTTCCAACAGACGTGGAACAGCAGTAAACACATGTGGTTTCACTTCTTTGATGTTTTCTCCTATCGTCTCCAACGATTCTGCAAAATAAACAGAAGCACCTAAATACATGTATAGGTAATGCAACATGCGCTCATACACGTGACAAACAGGAAGGAAAGTTAAAACTCTCGACATATTGTCTGCCGGGATGCGCGGCAAGGCACCCATCACGTTGGACAAAATATTGTTGTGCGAAAGCATCACTCCTTTTGGATTTCCCGTTGTACCAGAAGTATAAATAATTGTCGCTAAATCTTCGTTTCTGACATTTGCTTTTCGTTCTTCTACTGATTTTGCGAATTCATCCGAAGTATCAATCATTTCTTCCCAAAAAGGAATGTCTTTCACTTGATCCAAACAATACATCAACTTCAAATCTGGAAGTTCTGGCTGAATTGCTTTCAAGTTATTAAACAACTCTTCATTCCCAATAAAACAAACCGATATCCCCGCATCTTTAAAGATATAACGATAATCATTGATGGAGATATTCGGGTAAATTGGAACTACGTATGCTCCAACTTGCTGAATAGCAATATCCATCATGTTCCATTCATAGCGATTCGCAGAAACAATTCCGATACGATCACCTGCTTGAACTCCAAGTTTTATCAAGCCTTTCGAAACGTTGTTTACTTTGTCTAAAAATTCATTCGTTGATAACGCATCCCATTCTCCATTTCGTTTAGTCGAAAACATTCGGGAATTGGGGTATTTTTCCTGTTGAAAATAAGGAATATCAAAAAGGCGTTTAATTTCTTTCATGTCTCTAAAAATTGTTTATTCGTTATAGCCAACTACGCGATAAAAAATCTTGTTTCAATTCCTGTTATCTAGAACAACCTCTTTTAGAAGGAATATAGGAGTATGCTTAGAACAAAGTTGAAAATCCGGCAATCACATAGATAGAATCTAAAAGTAAACAAAAAAAAGAATATCCACATTCAATCTTAATTCTTTTTCAACTTTTGACTCAAATTCTAATTTATTTGAACGTTTCTCTATTAATTTTTAACAGTTAGATGTAGGTCTGAGGCTATATCGACACCTAAACATTTAACATTCTAGTTGGAAAACGCAAGATCTAAGCGTTTTATGTTTGGCAAAATAATTGTACTTTCGGAAACCATGAATAAACACAGCTCTCTTTGGCTAGCCCTTTTATTTGCTACCATCAGTTGTCTAGCAACTGCCCAAATCTCTTTTGACACTAAACAACATAATTTTGGTGAACTGTATGCGACGGATGAGTATTTTGTAGATATTCCCATCAAAAACTCGGGGAGAAACAGGGTTTTCATCCTCACCGTTCGAAAAGACAAAGAGGTAACCTATTTATTGAGCAACGATTTAATTGCTCCAGATAGCAATGTGATCTTACGCTTAAAAGTCGGTCCAAAGAAAACAGGAAACTTTAAATACGACGTAGCAGTTTTCTCAAGCGATAAAAATGAAGCAACGATCATTCAGTTAACAGGGATTTTAAAAGAGTTTGAAGAAAATCAATTTGCTTCTTTGCAAGCTTGTCCTGATTTTAAACAAAAACCAACCCGAACCACTACTGATTTTAAATTCACCTTGATAACCATCGACAAAGAAACGAAAGAATTGATTCCAAACTCAGCGGTTTCTATGCTTCAGAATGGTCAGAGTATTGCCAATTGGCGCACCAATAAAAACGGAGAGGTGGTTGGCAAAATCCCTCTGGGATTCACCTATTTCTATGCAACCCATGAAAACTATCTACCTTCTGAAATGGGAACATATATCAATTTCCAACGAAACAAAGTCGTAATTGAATTAGCACGAAGACCCATTACTATTGCCCAAGACGAGCCGCATTTAGCAAATCAAGAAGAGCCAGTGAAAGAAGCCGAAGTGGTTGTGATGGAAAAGGAAAAACCGAAAGAATTAGAAATTATCATTGAGGAAAAACCAAATGTGGTAGAATCGGAAATCATTGAAAATGTTTCTTTTACCCTGGATGAACAATTAGCGGAAAACTTAGTTGAACCTGTTTTTTCTCCTGCAGATGTAAAATTAAAAAACATTCCGTTTGAAAATTTTGACGAGCAGTACTTCAAACCTGTAAACGTTGTATTTGTATTAGACGTTTCTTCTTCCATGTTAGTTGGAAACCGTATGGAACTATTGAAGTTTTCTCTTTTTGAGCTGATTGACTATCTTCGTCCGCAAGACCAGATGGCGGTTGTTGCTTATTCTTCCAAAACCCGTTTGCTGTTTGGTCCGACATCTGCCAACGAGAAGGAAAGCATCAGAAAACCCATCGAGAGACTTCGAGCTGCAGGAGGAACTGCTGGTGGCGATGGCATTAAAATGGGCTTCGATCAAGCCTCAAAGGGGTATTTAAAAGACGGTGCCAACATGGTCATCATTATTACGGATGGTGCATTTAATAAAAACTCAGACGATTATCAACAATCAATAGCAAAATATCAGGAACAAGGAATCACTTTCTCTGTAGTGGGTATTCAAAATGCAGAACGAGAAGAGGCGAAAATGCGCGAAGCTGCTGAAATTGGAAAAGGGAGATACGTTCCGATTTTTAAGTTAACAGATGCGCAACAGAATTTAATTCATGAGATTCGATTCTCCGCGTATCGTAGATAAGTGCGGATACTGCTGGGTGATTGACGTAAATGTACCATACAATAGAAAAAGAGCTTAAATTTTTATTAAATCAAAGCTTTGCCGTAACTTTGCACCGTGGTAAAAATCAGAGATATTGAATTGGGAGAATTTCCATTGTTGCTAGCACCTATGGAAGACGTGAGTGATCCGCCGTTTCGAGCGTTGTGTAAAAAACACGGTGCAGATTTAATGTATACCGAATTCATTTCTTCAGAAGGCTTAATCCGCGATGCCGCGAAAAGTGTTCAAAAGTTAGATATTTATGAATATGAACGTCCCGTTGGTATTCAAATTTTTGGCTATGACATTGAAAGCATGCGTCAATCGGCACAAATTATTGAAAAAACCAACCCGGATATCATCGACATCAATTACGGTTGTCCGGTGAAAAAAGTGACTTGTAAAGGTGCTGGTTCTGGAATTTTACAAGACATACCAAAGATGGTGCGCATGACTGAAGAAATTGTCAAAGCTACCAACTTACCCGTTACAGTAAAAACTCGATTGGGTTGGGATGAGGAAAGTAAATTTATTTTAGACACTGCCGAAAGACTTCAAGATGTAGGCATTGAAGCGATTTCTATCCACGGTCGTACACGAAAACAAATGTACAAAGGCGAGGCGGACTGGTCGTTGATTGGAGATGTGAAAAACAATCCCCGCATGAAAATCCCTGTTTTTGGTAATGGCGATATCGACACACCAGAAAAAGCGGTTGAATACAAGAACAAATATGGAATTGACGGGATCATGATAGGTCGTGCAAGCATTGGTTATCCATGGATTTTTAATGAAATCAAGCATTTCATGAATACCGGAACCCACATGGCTCCTCCCAGTATCGCAGAACGTGTACAAGCCGCTATTGACCATCTGCAGATGTCGGTGAATTGGAAAGGAGAAACCTTGGGAATCGCTGAAATGAAACGTCATTATTCCAATTACTTCAAAGGGATTTCACACATCAAAGAATACCGAATGAAACTCGTTACCTCTTTTGAGTACAATGAAATCATGGAAATCTTGGCGTATATTCAGGAAAATGAAGCCAACTTCGAGTTTGCATAAACGTACTTTTAAGGTTTCATTCTTATTTTTTGGCATTTTTTAATTTTTAGCGCTTGTTATTATGCGTAAATTAGCTAAACAATTATTAATTGCAAAAGATGGAAGATAGAGAAAGAACGACCTTGCACGACATTGGTGACAACATCAAAGACTATGTGGAAACACGTTATGAGCTTTTATCATTAAAATCAGCTGACAAGGTTTCTAAAATTGGTTCATCACTGGGTATGGCCTTGGTACTTGCACTTTTAACCGTATTCTTTTTAATGTTTATAAGCATAGCTGGTGGTATTTATCTATCGACATTATTGGATAGTTACATTCTTGGCTTCTTAACCTTAGCTGGAATCTATTTGTTTTTATTGATCTTATGCTATGCGCTCCGAAAAAGCATCCTTATCAATCCTATTCGAAACATGCTTATCCGTGAAATGTTTGAGGATAAAGTGTTTGAAGACAAAGAAATTTAATTTAAACTTTTAAAACGAACTCAACATGGAAAAGATAACCAATGCATTTGAACTTCAGAGAAGAATTAATCACTTAGAATTAGTAAAGAATCGTCAGGAAGAAGAGATTAAAGAAAAGGTCGATGATTTCATCCACTCTTTAAGTCCGAGTGAACTGATTAAAAACACCTTGTCAAAAGTAGGGGCTAACTTGAATAGTTTAACGCTTGGGAATATTGGATTCGGTCTCTTATCTAGAGTTCTTGGAGGAAAGAAAAAATCTGTTGTGGGAGCTGTTAAGACGTCACTTGCAGTCGAAGCTGCACATTTATTCTATGACAAATATCAAGATGAAATTAATGGATTTGTTGGGAAACTTGGTGGAACAATCTCCAATTGGTTTTCCGCTCGAAAAGAAAAGAAGCAACAAGCAAAGAAAGTCAAAGATATTCTCGATGATCAAATAGAAGAACGAATCGATGACATCCTAAAAGAGAATCATTAGGATTTAGCCAAGGTACTTTTCAATGAGTCAATGACTTGAATGTCCATGGCATCAACCGACTTCAATTCAGATAAATACCAAGAGGCCCAGTCTACTACGTGAATGATGTAGATTGACCTTTCAATTACGGAATTTCCTTTGGCTTTCAAAATCATCACTTGTTTGGTTTTACTTTTAACCACATCCAAAGAGAATTCCAAACGCTTGTTATTTCTTGGATTCCAATCTTGGGTATCTAGAAATAAGGCGCCGAAACGATCGTCTCCGCCACCCCATCCAACTAGTTCGTTGTGATTCATTTCTGGAATCACGTGGTGCCAACAAAGTAGCTTCCCATTTTCATTGAACTGTTGTCTCGCTCGAATCGCAACCGCTTCGTAATTAGAAGGTGCATAAATCGCAATGACTTTATCTTTTAAAAACTGAGCAATTTGACGAGCTTCAACCTCAATGTTTTCTTTTTCTTGAAGAATTAAATTACGCCCTTTTTCAATGGACTTTAAGCTTTCACCCGAGATTAAATTCAACTGTGTAAACAAAGAAATCAATTGAATAACAGAATATGCCAAAGCAGAACGTGGTGGATTTCCACCAGGAACGACCACCACATCCAACTTGTTTTCAGTGCAAAACTCCTGTAACAATCCACCAGAACAAATTCCGACAACATGGGCGCCTCTTTCTAAACCTTGAGCAACGCTGGATAGCGTTTCTTCTGTGTTCCCGGAGTAAGATGAGCCAACTAGCAAGGAGAATTCATTTACAAAAGCAGGTAAATCATAATCTTGAACAAAAGTAATCGGAATTTGAATTTCCATCTCCAACCACTCAGCAACTAATCTTCCACCAATTCCAGACCCACCCATTCCGCAGATAACTACATTGCGAATTTCATTTCGCGGTTTCGTGAATTTCATGTCAGATGCAATTTTCAAGGCACCTACGATATTTTGAGGGAATTCAGCAATTAGTTTTTTCATATTCATCGTAAAAGATGTCAAATATAACGAATCCTCTGCAATTTTAATATTTAGAAACAAAAAAATAGATGAACTCCTTTTGTGCAAAGTTTCTTCACCGCGAATTTTACTTAACTTTGTATTCTCTAAACCAAGGAAAATGACATCAAAGAAAGCCATTGAAACGCTTGCCATTACAACCAAGATTGTTTTACCAAACGACACCAACACCATGGGAAATCTTTTTGGTGGACAACTTTTAGCATGGATGGATGTAATCGCTAGCGTATCAGCACACAGGCATTGTAGAAGAACGGTAGTTACGGCTTCTGTTAATAACGTTTCTTTCACAGAAGCGATTATCCAGTCTTCTATCGTAACCCTGGAAGCAAAGGTTTCTCGTGCATTTTATTCATCCATGGAAATTTTCATCGATGTATTTGTTGAAGATCCGAGCTCGGGTAAGAAACGTAAATGCAACGAAGCAATCTATACCTTCGTTGCCGTAGACCAATATGGTTCTGCAATTCAAGTTCCAGAATTGATTCCTGAAAGCCCTGAAGAAGTCAGTCGCTTTGAAGGTGCTTTGCGCAGAAAACAATTGAGTTTAATTTTAGCTGGAAAGATGAAGCCCCAAGATGCAACAGAATTAAAAGCGCTCTTTTTTGACAAAGAGAAATAATCTAAGACTTCAACTATAAACTTAGATGTAAACCATTCATACTGAATGCGTATTTGATAATATTTTCGGTAAAACAATTGGAAATCTAGCTTAGATTTAATACGTTTGTGGTATCATAATCATAACATATTAACCACTAACCACATGAACTGGTATCTTAAAGTTTTAAAAAAATACGCAAACTTTAATGGACGCGCGCGAAGAACAGAATACTGGATGTTCTTTTTATTCAATATTATATTCAGTGTTACCGCCATATTCCTAGATAACATATTTGATCTTGCTAGACCTCAAACTGTATATGGGACTATTTATCTGGGTTATTTTTTAGCGGTCCTAATTCCAAGTATTGCTGTCGTTGTCAGAAGATTACACGACATCGGAAAAAGTGGGTTTTGGATTTTCGTGTTCTTAATCCCTCTAATTGGGGGAATCTGGTTATTCGTCATGCTTGTCACAGAAGGAAAGGCTGGGAAAAACAATTACGGTCCAGACCCAAAACGAAATGGAGAGATGTTTATGGCTTAGGGTGCTCAAGCCTGAATTTTAAAACAAAGACCCTTGAAACTTCCTCGCTAAAAATTAAAAGTTCACTCAAACTACTGTTACACATATTACAACACACGAAATAACAATTCTATCCAAAAACAATGGCCCGTTTAGTTTGAATTGAGTAGGTTTAGAAAAAATAAATTACAAACGAATTATTTGAACATATGAATTGGTATTTAAAAGTTTTAAACAATTACGCAAATTTTAATGGTCGTGCAAGAAGAAAAGAGTACTGGATGTTCTTTTTATTTAATGTCCTTTTTGGAATTGTTACGGTAATTTTAGACAACATGCTTGGTTTGGCAACACCAGAAACTGGTTATGGTGCCATCTACCTGGTTTACTCCTTAGCAATCATCATTCCAAGCATCGCCGTAGGTGTTCGAAGATTACATGATATTGGAAAAAGTGGATTCTGGTTGTTTATTGCTTTCCTGCCAATTGTTGGAGGAATTTGGTTGTTGGTTTTATTGGCAACAGAAGGAAAGTCAGGGGAGAATGAATATGGTTCAGACCCAAAGAAAGAAGAAGGAACTTTCGCTGTTTAGTGAGCTTAAATTAGATGAAATTACAAATCCACTATAAATCAGTAGAGGCGCGATTAATCGCGCCTCTACTGATTTAAATATACACTACGTCTAATTATCTTTGGCATTTGTCACTTTTGATAAAAGTCTATTTGTACTGTTTTTAATCTAAAAAAACAATCTCCCATTCAGCCATTCTTCGTCTAGTACAGCATTTTTTCGTTTGTAAAACTCTATGGCATTTTCATTCCAATCCAACACCTGCCAATCCATTCGTTTTACACCTGAAGATTTTGCAATTTCAACTACCTTATCAAATAGAATACTTCCAATTTTTTGGTTTCTAAAATCCGGATGTACGTAAAAATCTTCTAAATACAAACACGGACCTTTCCAGGTAGAGTAAGAAGTATACCAAAGTGCAAAACCAACAATTTCACCTCCAACTTCAGCTACATATGCGTGACAAATTTTCTCCTCAAACAAATCTTTCGCCAGGTTTTCGGGCGTATTGACTACTTCCGACTCGGCATGTTCAAAAATAGCCAAACCAACTATCAGTTCGTAAATGGCTTTCTCATCTCCCCTCTGAGCAAATCGAATTTTCACCATTACATTCCCGCTAAGTTTAACCTAAATCGAATTCCTGCACTTGTATTTCCTGTTGGATAGCTAATGGCCACTTTTGGTGTATTAATGACTTGGTCGTAATACAATTGAATGGTGAAATTTTGTCCAATGTTATAATCTGCAGAAGATTTAATAGAAATTACTTTTTGTCCAGCCGTAGCTTGGTTTGAATTCTCCTCCACTTTTCGAATCACCGTTGTGTTATCTCTGAATGAAAAATCAAAACGCACATTCAACGGCTCCTCTAGTTGCTTCTGTTTGTATTTAATCGGCAATTTAACTTTGGCAAATTTATATCCCAGACCAATAACCCATTCCGTACCTAAAATCTCTGTAACTTGATTGTTTGACAAAGCTAAGTTTGCACTTCGATCTTTCTTCAGTTCAAACTTGGTTAGCAATCCTTGTCCGTTGATGTTCCAAGTTGCATCAAAACCGATCAAAGGTGAAAATCTTTCAGAAACCGTCACATTCGAAACATTCCTTCCCACTAAGAAGTTGTTGTTCACATCTAAATCTGCCGGGTTCCCATTCTGATCTAAAGTACCTTTTAAGTTTGTTTGAATACCGCTTGCTGTAACCGTTGAGTTGTATCCATGACGCAACACAAAGTTTCGAAGTAATTTTTTGGTAAATGGAAACTTCGTCAATCCGTTGTACGTTATGTTCCAGTTCGGAAGCGGTACATTTTGGATTGGGTTGATGTTCTTTTGGTTTACATTTTTATCCGTATAACTTGTCAAGAAAGATCCAATCACAACCTCTTGTTGACTGCCCCCATATCCATTGGCATACCCATTAAGCTCACCTAGTGAATTTTCATTTTTATCTCCTAGTAAACGAGAAACTTGACTTCTACTATCTCTCATTCCTTCAAATATTGCTGAAGAATTATCCTTTCTTAATTTAGAAAATGCAGAACCGATTGAAATAGTGGAATAGGTCAGTGTACCAGTTTCCATTTTACTTTGACTTTCAAAGGAACTTGAAGTTGCATTCCATCTAAAGAATTCACCTGAATTCATCGAGTAATTTCGATTTGCTGTTAATTCAATGTTCAAGTCTTTAAAAGGCTCTAAAGATGCTCTTGCCGTAATCGTTTGAGTGTGTGTCAATGTATATTGGCGATTCAATTCGCTGTTTTGAACCAAATAACCATTTTGCTCAGCGACACGGGCAACACTATATCCATTGTCTTTTCCAGCTAAATTATACCCTTGTTTACCAAACATAAAACCTGCCATGTTTCTTTCGTTTCCATTGCTGAAACCTAGAATACTGGTTGATTGGTTATATCCTGGTAAAAGAGTTCCATCGTTGAGCGCGTATGTTCCTGAAACCGAACGAACCGTCATCGCCATACGTGCTAAGAAGCCACCAACAGGTTTAACCTCTTTCTTTTCTCGTTCCTTTCTTAACTTCTCTTTCGCTTGAGCTTTTTCAAACTTGCGTTTCTTTCTCTCAAATTGCCTTCTTTCCTTTTTAGTCATTTCCTCCAGTGGCTTGTCTGGTTCGAGCGTTTTTGCAAGCTCAGGCTTTTCTGGTTCGGCAACTGCTGACCTTCTTCCACCCCCGACGTTAAGAGCAGAAGCCTTTCCTCTCATCATCTGTCCAGAAGAAATCACCTTTTTAAAATATGGAAGTTTGTTATATAAGTTAACAAAGTTCAATTGCGTGGTAACGTTAAATACACGGCTATTTTGGATTACGTTTCCATACTGACTTTGACCAAGCGGTGCACGTTGCCAATTGAATGTTCCGTTGTATTTTATATTTCCTGTCATCCAATCAATGGCTGGAATTTTATCAAATGGAAGGTTGTACGACAAACTGTAATCGTGAGTGTAGTCTATCGTTTGACCTAGCGTATTCATTTGTCTCCAAATGGTATCTTTGAATTTCTGGAAATTATCCGGATCTGCCTTGCGATCGATTCTCCCTTGATTTTCATCAAAAACAGATCGATTGTTTGCATTGAATGTCAATTTTAAATTACGGGTGATGTCATACCCTAAGTTGTAAGCACGATTCCAAGAAAATGATTTTACATAAACAGGATTAAACTCATATCCTGGCGTTACGTTATTCCGAACTTTTCTTTCGTTATAACTTCGTTGCAAGTCATTCGAGAAACCAATATTTTTGGGCGTTAAATAGAAATTAGCATCTTTTACTAAAGACCACCATTTCGATTTTTGCATGAATTTGACTTTCTTAAAAGGCTCGATTGGTTTGGCAGCAAACGAATAATTGTAATTGACTCCACCTCTCCAAACCTTGGTTCTATCGTATTCCAAATTGAAGTCTCTGTGTAAGTTTTCACTGTATGCATAGTTCAATGAGAAGTTAGAAACGTTGTAGAAACGAGATTTGGCCGTGGCACTTTTCTCCTTTCGAACGTTCGTAAAGTTATACGATTTTCTTTCCGTGTAATCCTGTCCTGCTCTGGCGCGTTCTCTTCGCGTTTCACCATCGTACTCACTCAAACGGATATCTGGATTAAACGGATCATATTCGGGATTAATCACTCCTACGGAATAACCATAAAAGAAAGGCAAGGATAAATTAATGCGTTTACCAAAGAATTGTCCAAGGGCAACGTTGGTATTAAAGTCGAACCCGAGTTGCTGGTTACGCTGTCTTTCTTGAACTCTGCTTTCAATAGAACCCCAGTTTACCCCGCTGTAGTTACCAGACATGGAGACGTTTGCAAAATCAGCTGCTTGAATTTGCATTCTCGCTACAGCTGCAGAACCTCCTTCATTTTGAAAATCAGTCAAACGCAATTCGTTAATCCAAACATTTACACATTTAGCAAGACCGTCATCTGCCCATGGATTCTCATCTGTTTTACTTGGATTTCGAATTCCAACCATGATGGAGCGAATGCCTTGTAAATTTGGACTTCCTTTGATTCGCAACATGCGTTTTGGATTTGCAGGATCAACGATTGAATATTCGGAGGTGTTCAAAAGGGTCGAGTTTGGATCACCCGTAATTTTATTTCGAGTCTTTTTTAAATTTAATAAATCGTCAAAAATAATTTCAACGTTGTTGTCTTCTGGCCAAACCGAATATTCATTATTGTTATACCAAGGGCTTAACTTCAAAGGCATTTCGTATTCGTAATAGTTTTCAGTAAAGTCTGTCCCCAAGCGGATAAAAACTGTTAAATCCTCATCATTCAGTGGCTGTGCATTTGAAACCTGTTCAGCGTGAACAAACATTTTCATTTTTTTATACGTTCGGACATCAAACTGAACATTTTTATATCCTGCTCTGGAGTCGCCATCTTTCAAATTGCAAACTTCGAAAGTTAAAGACTGTTCGTTCAATTGTCTTTGTTGGATTTGTGTTGGATCTGTTTCACGAACAATTCCAGGAGGAATCACATAATTGATTGGATCACGTTGTGCATTTTCCTCAAAGTTAATGGCTCCAATGTTAAATGTCGTTTGATTTGGATCGGTCACAACTCCGTCACCTGGCGCAGTTAAGTCTTCTCGATATTTTCTCCACTCTCCACGAATAAACTCTAATTTTGCAAATCGAATTACTACTTCCTCATCAAAATCTTTCAAAAACATACGCATAAAACGAATGGATCTGAAGTCTGATATTCCGTTAATAATTTGCTCAGGCTCTGTAATTGGAATTTTATACTGAATCCACTTTTCAACTTTGTTACTTCCTTCTATTTGGTGTGTCTGAACACTGGTTACGTAGTTCTGACCAACGATGGTATCGCCAGGACGCAAGCTTACCTTGTATTGGAAGTAACTTTCTGTTTCTGAGATGTTGTTGTCTCCATTCAAGTCCTCCACATCTGGCAAATTCGTTGCTTGAGTTGGGTACCCTTCTGCATTTGCAGTATCTGACATTTGCGTGGTGTAGGAGTTTCCCTCCATTCCATTGTAACGCTTGTATCTTTCTAGGATATTTGCCTCTTTGCTATCATAAATATCGTCTCTGTAAAAACGGTAGTCATCATTTGAAGGATCCGCAATCATTTTTGCTTTTGCTGCGGATGATAAAGTAGAATTGTTCTGAACCCAATTCACATAATTGATGTATCCCGTGCGTTCCGATGCGTTCCCTCTTCCATCCAACCCAACATCCTGAGCTATTCGCGATTCGGGATCCATATCAAAAGCATTCACAACTACTTGATCAGTAGAAACCACTGCCCATGGAGTTACATCTGTATTAGCGGTGCTTCCAACTACGGTTGGCAATCCATTTTCAAAACTTTTTCTAGAGTCTGGTAAAACGTCTTCCGAAACGTTTCCAAGGTTAAAGTACAGATTCCCACCAGTATGTTGAGTATTTGGATTTACATTTTCAGCATCTTCGTTAAACGGATCTAAAATCCAGAACTGAATGTATTCAATGTTCGATTGCTCAAAGTCGTTGGTTGACAATGCGCGCATAATTCCTCCCCAGCGGTTTTCGGGATTCGTAAAGTAGCCATCGGCATCAACCGTGTTGGTTGTGTCGTAATTATACATACCGCGTTCTTTCGGATAATAGGCCAAATCCAAAAATTGAACTACCGGAATTTCTGTATAAGTTAATTGCGTATTTTTAAAGATATCCGTTTGACGAACCAATCGGACCCGACTATCGGATGTCAAACTTGGATCGTTGTTAAAGTGTTTTGGACGAAGTGAATTATCCGAGTAAAACAATTGGTCAATGTAATACCACGACATCAAAGATCTTCTAAATCCAGCTGACAAATCCTTCAATCCGCCTTCTGGGAAAAGCGCTGGTTGCCCTTGTGGAACCGAAGCCAATTTCCATGCACTTACATTTTTTAAGTCAATTGCACTCTGACTGCCCTCAAAGTCATCAATGTAAGAAATTCCGCTTTTTGTAATCGATTTCGGTACCCCAGGAATTAAATGGGCAACTTCTCCTGTAAACGAAATACTTGATTTTGCACGTGTGGAAATCACCGGAAGCATGTCAACCAATTTGGTTAAAAATGGAAGTTCGTGTTTAAAAGCGACGTCCAGACCAATCACGTTGTTTTTGAAAGGCTCACTACCAATATCCACTTTCTGAGTAACCGGCTTCTCAGTCATGCGCATCCATGTTGCACCGACATTAAAATCATCTGAGAATTTATAATTCAAGTGCGTACCCATCAGCGTTTTGGATTGAAAACCAAACACGGAGTTACTCTCAATGGATATTTTTAACGGTGTATTTGACTCTAAAATTCCCGTGTTTAAGATTTTAACACGACCTAAATTGTAATCTACACTGTAATCCTGTCCTTCAATCAATTTAATTCCACCGGCAGTAACGCTTACTGCACCTTCTGGAACGTTCATCGCATTCAAAGGAATGTCTGCTGAAATGGAGGATTGATATTCCCCTTTTAAAACAAATCGGTTTTTGGTTGGAAGCTGTTGAGCAGCTGTTTTCGTTGAGTCGTACAATTCAGTAAATGCTACTTTATCCACAAGCGCTTGCGGAATATTTGCATCAATTAATTTCTTTTTTAATGTTTTCCCAAAAGGTTCAACGGTAGAGAAATAAACACGACCATTTCGAGGATTTACAGTACCTCCTCTTTCGGAGCGGTTCCCTACAAATGTCATCGGAGCAAAATCAAAAAGTCCATCTGGAAATGGCTGCTCGTTGGTATTAATTCTATCCATATCCAACAAGGTCACTAACTGTACATCCTTCACGCCATCAGCAGGAAAGAATGGAATCAGTAAACTGTTGTCTGGGTTGTTATACAAAACATCCAACCTAAATCCTTGTTTATCCAATTGATAAGCACCAATTGAATACACGTTTTTCATCATCAAATCCCATAATTTATTCTTTGGATTTGTCAACGTTGGTTTCAATAACTTCAACAACAAGGCGTCTTGAGCTGCGATTCCGTCCACAGAGAAATCACCTATTTGGAAAGTTTCTCCTCGATAAGTGTACTCATAAGCTACCGCTAAAACCTCATCGTTATTTAAAGGTAAGTTCAGTGAGATAAAACCCAGTAAAGCATTGTATGAAAATTCATTATCAGTTAACTTTCTCGCGTTTTCTATCTTCTCGTAATGTCTGGATTGCAAGAAAGGACCAGGCGATACATTTTGAGCTGACAACGAAGACACTGCGCCTGTAAAGCCTCTAATCCCCGGTTGAGAAGCTGCCCAAGTGTATAGGCCATTGGCCTCGTTGTCGGGGAATTTAGCTTCTGTAGTCTGACCTGGATTTCCTTCTAAATTACTGGTTTTTGATTCACCTAAATCCGTAAATGCAATGACGTTTCGCGTGTCTTCTGTTTTATTGATTTTGTTGGTTACCCATACTTCAATGCGCGTAATGTTTACCTCCGATTTTGGAATTGGAATTTCGGACATGGCATTGTCATACTCATCCCGGAAGTTCAAGTTGATAAAATAGTGTCGATTGGCTTCGTAATTGTCAGCAGAAAACTCAAAAGGTTGAACTTGTGCTTTACCCGAAATATTAATTTCTTGTCTTTTACTTTTCGATGAAGCTAAAATTCCGTCTACGGTTAACCTTCCAAATTTCATTTGTGAATGAACCCCAAAGAGCACTTGCGAACCTTGAATTAAAGAAGTATTCAGGGGCATGGAAACATTTCCAATCTCTAATTTTTGTAGAATTTGATCTTCATCACCCGTATACCCTAGTTTCGTAATGTTATCAAAATCAAAGGCTGCTTGTGTGTTGTAACTGGCATTTAATTTAATTTTTGTACCAATTTGTCCTACTAAATTCAATTGAATCTGCTGTTGGAAATCAAATCGAGTTGTCCTTCTCTGTTTTACTGGTAAAATTGGATTGTCATATCGAGATGAGTTAACGCCGAAGGAAAGTTCGACAGAACCTTGCGGACGAATACTAATTTCGTTTGAACCAAAGATGTTGGAAAATGCTTTTCCCGGAACTTTAATCGACGGATTGAAACCTCTTTTTGCTTCATTTTCCGCATCGATTTTTTCCTTCCAATTATCTTGCATTGATTTATTTTCCTCGTACTCTAAATACTCTTCCAAAGTCATCATCGAAGGATTTCGATAATTCATGTCATTGGTTCCAAATGTTTCCTTAAAAACATACGTACCCGTTTTGGGGTCGTAAACAATGGTTTGATTGACAGAAGAAGGATCTCCTAGGTCAAAACGTTGTTTATTACGCTGAGTAGGATCAATGTTATCTTGAATCGGAAAAGGCAATGAATCGGATGGAGATTGAGCCCATACAGATGTCAATGAGAATATCCAAGCGCAAACAGCTAAAAGGATATTTGATAGATTAAATGGTACAAAAATATTCTTCAACACTTACAAAATTTTTAGTGCTTCTTTGATTAGCTTTTCAACAGTTTCGTCTCCCGTGGCAATTTTAGCAAGCGCTTTATCTACTGCTTTCTTATCAAACCCAAGAGAAACTAATGCGTTTAACGCATCAAATCGATTCGTATTGTTAGGAGTTAAAATATTTCCTTCTGAAAAGTTCATTTTTAACATTTTATCCTTCAAATCCACAATTGTTCTTTGTGCGGTTTTAGGTCCAATTCCTTTGATGGATTGAATGGTTTTCACATCATCTGAAAGAATCGCATTCGCGATTTCATCAAAAGTCAAAGAAGACAACATGATCATCGCTGTGTTTGGACCAATTCCAGAAACAGAGATCAGGTGGTTAAACATTTCACGTTCTTCTTTTTGAAAGAAACCGTATAAAATTTGAGCGTCTTCTCGAACAATAAATTGTATGTAGATAAAAATCGACTCTTTGGCTGGAAGCAAAGAAAAGGTATTCAATGAAATTTTCACTTCATACCCCACACCACTGCACTCCACTACAATATTGGTCGGATTCTTCTCAATCAGTTTCCCATTCAAATGTGTAATCATCTTCCTTCTTATTTATTTTACTATCATTTGTTTTGAGCATCTACGACAGCAACTTTTACCATGTTTATTATTTCTCTAACACTTGCGCCCATTTGAACAATGTGTATTGATTTATTTAATCCAACCAAAACCGGTCCGATGGTTTCTGCTTCGGTTAATTCTTGCAATAATTTATAAGCAATGTTTCCAGATGAAAGGTTTGGAAAAATCAGCGTATTTACCTTTTTATTCGCCAAGGTAGAAAATGAGAATTTCTCATTCATCAGTTCGTTGTTCAACGCAAAATTAGCTTGCAATTCACCATCTACGGCTAAACTCGGATACTTCTCGTGAAGAATCTTTACCGCTTCAGACATTTTATCAGCATCCTTTCCCGGTGAAGAACCAAAGTTGGAGTAGCTCAACAAAGCAATTTTAGGAACCACTTTAAACTTGCGAATTGTCTTCGCAACGTTGTTGGTGATTTCAGCAATTTGCTCTGCCGTTGGGTCCATGTTGATGGTCGTGTCGGCCAAGAACAAAGGTCCTCTTTTGGTCATTAAAATGTATAATCCCGAAACCAAACTCACGTCTTTTTGAGTTCCAATTGTGCTCAAGGCCGGTCGAACCACATCTCTGTAGTTCCTTGTCAAGCCAGAGATCATTGCATCAGCATCTCCCGACTCTACCATCATTGCGCCAAAGTGATTTCTTTCACGCATGATTTGAATGGATTCAAATTCAGTAAAACCTTTTCTCTTCTTTTTCTCAAAGTAGGTATTCCCAAACTTTTCTCTCCTTTTTTTCTCTTCATCCGATTTAGGATCGATGATTTCATAATCATTGAAATCAAGCGCATACTCTTCGATCATGCGTTCGATCTTGTCACGTTCACCTAAAAGGATTGGGAATGCAATGTTTTCGTCTGCAGCAAATTGTGCTGCTTTCAGTATTTTATAATTGTCTGCTTCAGCAAAAACAACCTTTTTTGGATTGCTTTGTGCTTTTAGGGTCAAATCTCTAATCAGCTTAGTATCTAACCCTAAACGCATTTTTAATTCGTTTTCGTAAGCGTCCCAATCCGTAATTGGATTTTTAGCTACTCCAGAATCCATTGCAGCTTTCGCTACTGCTGGAGCTACGTAATAAATTAAACGAGCATCTAATGGTTTTGGGATAATTTGTTCTCTACCAAAAGAAATGTTTTTATCCCCATAAGCTTCTATTACTTCTTCTGGAATAATTTCTTTTGCCAAGGAAGCAATCGCTTTCACGGC
>SMEQ01000196.1_pt1 | contig 19799 bp, 18 predicted proteins | sample 2456281 | NCBI WGS metagenome assembly SMEQ01 (sample SAMN10132596, study PRJNA489261) | soil metagenome | isolation source: day1 antibiotic-loamy sand soil ammended with raw manure from dairy cow... | place: USA | collected 2015-04-01
GTAAACCACTACACCGTTACTAAGCGTTTCCAGATAATCATCTTCAACAATCAAGTTATCCAGTGCGTGATAAAATAAGCCTACATTTAACCTCAGTGTTTGCGTTGCTTGCCATGCCATGCTTAATTGATAGCTATCGGATTTTTCTGGTGTTAAATCCGCATTACCAAGCACCTGATAACCCAGGTGGCTGTGATCAAAAACAAACCAACGCTCTTTTAAGTTTGGTACGCGATACCCTTGGCCAAAGCTTGCTCGCAACGACAAGCTATCGCTAATAGCGTATTGGGTATTTAAAGCAAACACGCTTTGATCGCCAAAATCGCCAATCGTGCTGAATATAAAAATCGACATTATCGCGTGATTTCTTACCGCCTAATTCGTCCGTTATTACTCCTTGGCTGTTTTTGGTTTCTTTAAGCGATTCAGTAAAGTAACTGCTGCCTAGGCTCAGTACATGGTTATCGTTGATTTGGTGACTCCACTGCAAAGAAAGCTTTTCTAAGGGCGCGGTAAATACGCGCACAAAGGCATCATTGTTGGGTTTAGAGGTATTTTCATAGCTTTCGCTTAAGGCGCTGAGGCTGACATCCCCTTGCTGATAAAACCAACGCCCTCGAAGATGCGTGCTTTGACGCTTGGCATCATCTTGCTTGTTGATATAGCGCTTTTTACCCGCTTTGCTTTGCGCTAAGCGAGTGTGATCTTGTTGCTGATAATCCTCATGGCGAATACTGTACTCGCTATTGTCCGTGGGCGTTAAACCCAATAACACTGTGCTATTGATACGATAGCCATCGGCGCCTTGTTGTGGCCATAATTGGTAATCTTGCTTAAAACCATCACTAAAGCGTGCGTTCACCGTGCCTTCTACATAAAACCAATCATTGGCATAGCTGATATTAGCGTTGGTGCGTTTACGGCTCAGACCATAGCTTTTTCCATCAATGTTTTGCTTACCATAACTGCCCACATCGGCACGCAAACCACCATGAAAACCTGCCTGCGGTTTTGCTGTAATCACATTGATCACACCGCCCATCGCTTGGCTACCATACAAAACAGAGCTTGCACCTTTGATCACTTCGATTTTTTTTATATTGCCTACGGCTATCTGGGTTAGATCAACGGTAGAACCGGTACTAGGCGATACCGGCTCACCATTAATAGCGATTAACACACGATTGCCGGCAATGCCTTGTATCCATGCTTGGCTGCCTTCTTTGCCGCGAATATCCTTAATTAACACGCCGGGTACCGTTTTAAGGCCTTCTTTTAAATCCAAGGCGTGTTCTCTTTCTAATTGCACTTTAGTGACACTGACCTTCTGCACGGCGTGATTACTGGCCAACAAATTGTCACGCGCAGCAGTAACCACTACCTCTTCAAGCGAAGAGCTGGCGTAACTTGGCAAGACCACAAGCACCAAACAAAAAACAAAAAACCGCCTGCGGCAGCTGCTACCTTCTATATCCATACTGATAAATTGGACTCTGATAAATAAAAATAACTGTGCGCATCTTATAACGTGCTTTTCTTATTGTAAATGCGAATCATTATTATTATCATTCATTTTTATAAAATAAAGAGGTGCCCATGTCAGAGAAAGCTAGCTTGCCTGCAAGCGCTACAGAAACGTTATTAAAAGCATTAAGCCAATGGGGCGATACCACCACGGTGGTGCTGCACGGTGGCAGTGTTTTTGAATTTAAAGGCCCTTTTCCTGATGGCAGCATGGCCGAAGGGTATTACAACTTACAGGGCAGTAGGCCAGGCTTGGAAGGCCACTTGAACCTATCATTAATTCACCGAGTGACTTTTCAAGATAAAGCGCATCGCGGCGCTGAAAGCTATGCCTTTGTTTTTGAAAACGCCGCAGCAGAACCTGTTTTTAAGGTGTTTGTCGGTAGGGACAAAGCAGGAGCCCTGATTGCCAAACAGGTTGAGGCTTTTAAACGTATCCAATCCACATTATCAATCTAGGAGATTTCCATGAAAAACCACGCTTTAAAAAAACGTCTAGGCGAAGAAATTAATGACTTTTTACACAGCCGAAAAACACTGCAATTAGCCTCTTTAACCACCGATGGTATGCCTTATGCGTCCTATACACCGTTTGCTATCGGTGAGGAATATCTTTATGTTTTTGTAAGTGATATCGGCGTACATGCGCTGAATCTTGCAGCCAACCCGCGTGCATCCATACTCATCGTCGAAGACGAAAACCAAGCCGAGCGAATTTATGCGCGCGTGCGTGTGAATTATTTTGTCGATGCTGAGCAAATAGAAAACCAAAGTGAGGCGTGGAAAAAAGGCATACAAGCACTGCATGAAAGACACGGCGATATTGTTAGCGAATTAAGTCTATTAGGTGATTTTCGTTTATTTAAATTGCACCCTAAAGGCGGTCGCTATGTGAAAAACTATGGTCGCGCTTATCAACTTGCTGAAGGTAGTTTAAGCAAAGAAGTGATGGCACATATGCAAGATGGCCACCCAAGCCGCGCCGACAAGACCTTAGCTTAGGCAGTTTATTTGATTAAAGCCATGCGCTAATTCATAGCCGTGGCTCTTTGTTAAACCATGTAATGGCCAGCGAAAAAGCCACGCTTACTGCCGATAAATGCCCATCTTAATCGCCTGTGCTGTGGCTTCAGCACGGCTATTAATTTCTAATTTTTGGTAAATGCTTTTGATGTAACTGGCAATGGTATTGGGTGTTAGTGAAAGCGCATCGGCCGTTTCGCGGTTGGTATAGCCTTTTGCCACTAACAGTAAAATTCCTTCTTCTCTTGGCGTGAGTCGCTCAGTATGATGGCTGGGTCGAAAGCTCTGCATAACTTTTTGCGCCATACTAGCGGATAATGGCGGTTGCCCTTTCGCAATGCCTTGCAAGGCGGCGATTAATTGCGGCTTGGTTTCATCCTTTAATAAATAACCTTGTGCACCTAGACGCAAAGCAGAAAACAAATGTTGGTCATCATCAAAAATAGTCGTGATAATCACACAACTTTGCTGCACCGCTGGCATTTTTAGGATATCTAAACCACTACCGTCGGGTAAGCCAATATCCAAGAGAATAAGATCCGGCACTTTGTTAGCGATTTGTTGCATGGCATCCTGTAAATTAGCTGCCACGCGATTAGCCCCTAGAGGAAAGGTTTCATCCAACACTTGGCCTAGATAGTCGGCAGCGCTGGGTATATCTTCTATGATTAAGCGGTCTTTCATAAAGCTGCCTGTTTATAAAATAAGGAGTGTTTGATGCAGGTGAATCAACGTATATGGCTCGTTATCATTGCTGTTATTGCCGTCGGCTTTGGCTGCATTCATTTAAGCCTTAGTTTGCCTAAGACGACAGGCCAATGGCAACCTTTAGAATCGTCTATTTACTATCAGGCTACCCCAGACGCTAAGCCTTCACGCGTGGAGCACTTTATTGTCGACGGTGAAAAACTTCCTGCCGATACTAACTTTCTCATTGATGAGCCCGATCTTTTAGATTTTTTAAGTGATTATTACCAATTACTAAAAAATGTTGGTGCGCTGACCACTGCGTTGCAACAAGGCACATTGATTGTACAAACCGCGGATGCAGCGATAACACTGTTACCCCAACAGAGAAATCTCGCTGAGCTGCCCTTTCTATTTTGGCTGCAGTGGTTCTGTGGCGTTTTAGCTTTATTGCTGACCTTACTCATTTGGGCGACTCGCCCTGCCACGTTGGTGATACGTTTGTTTGTCTTAACCGGCATTGGTTATGCCGCATCCATATTAGCTGCATCTGTTTATAGCACGCGTGAATTATTTATTGCTGCAGAACTCTGGCGCGCTTTATCGCTGACTAATCATGCCGGTGCATTATTGTTTATTGCTGCTATGCCTTCCTTGCTCTGAGTTTACCCCTTGCGGTTGCCGGCTTGGCGCTGGCTGATGTTAGCATTTTTTACCGCCGCGGGATTAAGTTTATCCGCTGGCATTTTGCAATGGTTTGATCGTTTTTCACTGATTTTACATAGCTGGACTTTATTATTGTTTGCCGGCGGCTTTATCGGTGCATTATGGCAATGGTGGCTGACGCGTTATAAACCTAAAGAGCGTGCTGTACTGTTTTGGTTACAGCTATCCGTATTATTGGGTATGGTATTTTTTACTTCTTTAACCCTTATCCCTGTCGCTATGAACGAGCCACCACTGGCCAAGCAGGGCTGGCTGCTTGCCTCGATTATGCTGCTCTATCTGGGCGTTGCTTTTGGTGTGTTACGTTTTCGCTTATTCGATATTGAACGCTGGAGTTTTAGGCTTTGGGCTTGGAGCATTGGTGGCTTATCCGTGATTGCGGTTGATTTTTTACTGGTCAGTTTGATGTCATGGCATGGGCCGACCTCCTTAGCAGCCTCAGCGGCTATTGTCGGCTGGCTATATTTCCCCTTACGCCAGCTTTGGTGGCGGCGTATACGTGGACACAAATCTGCCTTGCATCACGATTGGCTTGCTAAGGCCCTGCCTTTATTAGTGCCCGTTAGTTTAGCTGAGTTACCACAAGCCTTTGCTAAAGCTTGCCAAGCTATATTTGAACCCCTAGAAATGCACTATCAAGAATGCCAGCTCAATAATGTTGTCATTAGCCAACAGGGTGAAAAGCTAATTATTCCACTTGATCAGCAACAGCTAGAATTAAGCCATGCGGATTCCGGTCGACGATTATTTAACCGTGATGATGTGCGTGCCGGTGAGTACATTTTGTTGCTACAAGAGCTAGTTAGACAGGCAATGGTTGCCCGTGAACTAGGCGGACGTGAGGAGCGCGAACGCATACAACAAGATATGCACGATGATTTGGGCGCTAACTTGCTGACGCTGCTACACCAAGTACCTGAGGCGCAACAGCCCTTAGTGCGTGCCAGCATCCAAGAAATGCGGCAGTTATTACGCGCCTTAGATAGACAAGCCGAGTCGATTGCAAAGGTCTTACAGCGCTGCCGCTTAGAGTGTCTGGCGCGCTGTTCTAGCAAGAATGTTCAACTTGAATGGCAACAAACCACCGATGATGTTAACTATAAATTAAACAGCGCAACCGTTGGCCAACTTGAGCGCATGCTTCGCGAAGCGACTACCAATGCACTGAAACATGCGAAACCTAGCTGGATGCATGTATCTATACAATTACACCAAGACCATTTGCAGGCTGTGATAACAAATAATGGCTGCTCGTCGGATCAAGTACAACCACAACGCGGCTTACGCATTATGCAAAAACGCGCCGAGCAGCTAAAAGGCAGCTTGCAGTGGCAAGCCAAACCGCCAGAGTGGCGGCTTCAGTTTAGCTTGCAATTAAAACTGTAACGTAACTGACAGAGGTATATTAAACCAGTTTATGTTCGAGTTTTTCTTGGTCGGCCGCAAAAGCACGTATACCTTCAGCGAGCTTATCGTGCGCCATTTTTTCTTGGTTTAATGCCCAGCGGAAGCTAGCCTCATCGATAGGCTTGGTTTTACCTGTGCTCGGCGTTCCTGCGCTTAAGGCTCTTTTTAGCTCGCCTGTATCATCGCTCAACTCTTGTAATAAGACAGGGCTAATGGTGAGGTAATCACAGCCGGCTAGCGCTTCGATTTGGCCAACATTTCTAAAGCTTGCGCCCATCACAATGGTGCTATAACCCTGCGCTTTGTAGTGTTGGTAGATATTACGTACGGACAGCACGCCAGGGTCTTCTTCGGCTGCGTAATCGGTGTTATCGGTATTTTGTAAGTACCAATCGTAAATTCTGCCCACAAAAGGCGAGATTAAGCTCACGCCCGCATCCGCGCAGGCTTGAGCTTGCTCGAAAGAGAATAGTAAAGTGAGGTTGGTTTGGATATTGTCTTTTTCTAAGACGCGGGCAGCTTGTATGCCTTCCCATGTGGCGGCGATTTTAATATAAACGCGTGACCTATCGACGCCGATTTGCTCGTACAGAGCAATCAATCGACGGGCTTTTTCGATGGTTTTACGGCTATCAAAACTTAAACGCGCATCGACTTCGGTAGATACGCGACCTTTAATAATCTGGGTGATTTCTTTACCGATTAAGGTGGCGAACTTATCCGTTGCCCAGGCTTTTTGTTCGGCATTGCTACCTGCTTGTGCTTTGGCAAAAGCTACCGATTGCTGCAATAAGTTTTGATATTGTGTAATTTCAGCCGCTTTTAATAATAACGAAGGGTTGGTCGTTGCATCTAAGGGTTGATAGCGCTCGATGGCGCTGATATCGCCGGTATCGGCGACGACGGTAGTATATTGTTTTAGCTGTTCCAATTTATTCATAATTTTGCTGTTCATCCTGTTTATAATGTTCGGTGAGTGCTAGCGCATCTTTTAACACTTCGATTGTGGCGTCTTTATGGTGACCATATTCGCTCAGGTGACGGCGAAATTGTTTGCCACCGGGTTGGTGATTAAATAAGCCTATCATATGCCGAGTTATATGGTGAAGCCTACGGCCTTGTTCAATTTGTTGCTGTATATAGGGCAACATTTGCAGCACGATATCTTTTCTATCCAGCAAGTCTTCAGTGCCAAATAATTGGCGTTCTTGCTCAATTAAGCTATAGGGGTTTTGGTAGGCTTCGCGGCCTATCATCACGCCATCGCAGTGCTTGACGTGCTCGGCGCTTTCTTCTGCGGTACGAATGCCGCCGTTAATCACAATGCTGGCATCAGGAAATAACGACTTAATCCGATACACTCTATCGTAATGCAAGGGCGGTACTTCACGGTTTTCTTTCGGGCTAAGCCCTGAAAGCCATGCTTTACGCGCATGTATAATAAACACGCGGCAATCGGCTTTATGGTATAAGGTGTCGATAAATTCCTGTAAAAAATCGAAGCTGTCTAGCTCATCAATACCGATACGGCATTTTACCGTGACCAATTTGCTGCTACCGTCTTGCATGGCTTTTAGGCAATCGGCAACGTGCGCGGCATCGGCCATTAAACAGGCGCCAAAACGGCCCGATTGCACGCGATCCGATGGGCAGCCGACGTTTAAATTAATTTCGTCATAGGCATAATCTTCTGCTATGCGACAAGCTTGGTATAATTGCTGGGTATCGGAGCCGCCTAATTGCAGGGCGATGGGATTTTCAGCTTCGTCAAAACTTAAAAAGCGCGGACTATCGCCGTGGATGATCGCGCCGGTGGTTATCATTTCGGTGTACATGCGCGCATGTGGGCTGATTAAACGCAAAAAATACCGTGCGTGGCGGTCGGTCCAATCCAGCATAGGGGCTATACACAAACGATGATCTGTCATTTTGGCTTTTCTAATGTTTAAAACAGCTTATTATAAAGACTTTGCGCCAGCGCTGTTAGCCCATCGGCAAATACAGCCAAGAATGCACACACTTACGACTATTCATTGAGTTTATTTATGGAAAATAGCTATCGTTTATTAATTTCTTGCCCCGATACCGTGGGGATTGTTGCGGCTGTCAGCCAGTTTATCGCCAACCATGAGGGTTGGTTGCTTGAGGCTAGCTACCATTCGGATATCGACAGCGGCCATTTTTTTATGCGCAATGAAATCAAGGCTGATTCTTTAGCGGTGAGCAAAGACGAATTTTGCGAAAAGTTTCAGCAAGTTGCTGATCAGTTTTCTATGCAGTGGTCACTAACTGAATCCACACAGCGTAAGCGTATGGTGATTATGGCCAGCCATGCCTCCCATTGCTTAGCTGATTTATTGCACCGCTGGCATAGTGGCGATTTACATGTCGATATTGTCGCGGTTATAGCCAACCACAACACTTTGCAGTCAATGACACAATGGTATGGCATTAATTTTCACCATGTTGATATGACGGATAAAGCCATGGGCAATCAAGCGATTAGCCAATTACTGAGCGAGTATGAAGCTGATGTCGTGGTCTTAGCGCGTTATATGCAAATTATTCCGCCAGCTTTATGTCAGCAATATAGCGGCCGGATGATCAATATCCATCACAGCTTTTTGCCTTCGTTTATTGGTGCGAACCCTTATCAAAAAGCCTATGAACGTGGCGTAAAGCTGATTGGCGCAACCTGTCATTATGTGACAGAGCAACTGGATGAAGGCCCGATTATCGAGCAGGATGTGGTGCGCGTTAACCATCGCCACGGCAAAGAGGACATGGTGCGCCTGGGTAAAGACGTGGAATCACGTGTATTGGCGCATGGCGTTAGATTGCATATTGAGGATAGAGTAATCGCTCAAGGCAATAAGACAGTTATTTTAGAGTAGCTAGATGGTCGCCTGCCATATATGGGCGTCGATCCTGTGGGGGTCGATCTTATCGACGATGTCACCGGCAGGTGACTGTAAACGCACTATAAGTTAATTACGCCAATCCCCATCGCGAAAAAGTTTCGCTCCCACAAAAAGGCATATTCCTACAAAAGCGCTTTTCCCACAAATGCCATGTTTCAAAAAATGGCCGCCCAAGCACTAATAACTATAGGCTTATTAGCGGATTACCTAGCTGCTTGATGTATTCCCTACCGATTTCTTTTGCGCCGACATTATTTAAATGGCTTTCATCACGATACAGCGGCACACCATTTAATACGGACTGGCAATGTACCTCGTCACATAGCAAAGGGTAGGGATCTAGCCAAATAACATCGGGATGAGCTTTGCTCGCCGTAGTTTTAAACTGCAAGAAGTTTTCATGGATTCGATGGTTACTTTCCACATCAAAACTGCAGTCTTTTCTGTTTTTTAATAAGCAACCCGCGAAATCGCTGGAGGGTAGTACAGCGACATCACCTATGAATACAACCTTGTGGCCACGCTGCTTAAGCCAGGCGAGGGTTTCTAATAAATACTGCCTACCCTGCTCGCTGCCGGTGTAACCGCCCCATACGCCGCCTAGAAATACCGTCAAGTGTTGATTTTTTGTTAAATATTCACTTAAAGCGATATTGCGATTGCGCTTTTCATCATCGTGTTTAAACAATTGCTCTGAAATAGCGGTAGGGAAAAATGCCGTAGATGCTTGAGTGACCAATAAGAAGTAGGTATCGCTACCTTCTATCAGTGTTTCAATCATACCTAATGCAGAAATCGCATGTGAATCGCCGATTAAGGCCGCATTGGGTCTACCATCAGCGGTTTTTTGACCAAATAAACAAGCCTCTGTTTTATTGAAATCCACGAAGGGTCCTTTAAAGCAGCGCTTATACATGCTTGTTGTATTATTGTTTTCGATAATCTCGTAGATAGCGCGACGCTCTTGGGGGATACGAAAGCTTAAATCGTCAGCGATACGAATCGTTGATTGAATCAGCCAAATAACAATTAAAGGCCCGAAAACAAAGGTAAAAAACGTGCGCTTAAAGCTCCATGGCAGGCGGCGAAAACGATCCTCTACTAAATGAAAACCTAACCAAGCACAGATAAACGTAGCGGCGATAACCAGCAACTGATAGTGCCAAGTGATTTCAATTAACTGATAGTGCATAAACGCAATCGGCGGCCAATGCCACAAATATAAGGAGTAAGAAAGCCCACCGATAAACACCATCACTGGCAGGCTAAGTAAGCGTATTAAGCTAGCTTTTTGCTGTTGGCTACCCACATAAATAATCAAAGCCGTACCCAAGGTGGGCCACAAAGCATTTAGGCCGGGAAATACATCGTGCTTATCAAGCAACAGCCCTGTCGCCAGGATAAGAAGAAAGCCCAACCATGCTAAAACTTCTGCAATCACGCGGTTAAGCTTCGGTAAACGATGCACATATAGCGCAACACCTGTGCCAAGTAAAAACTCAAACAAGCGTGCAGGCAGCAAATAAAACGCCGCGGTAGGCAGCTGATACGCCATATAAATGGATAAGGCCAAGGCGGCGATAAATAACAGCACAAAATACAGCAGATGACTTTTGCCTTTGCCAAAACGCCACATAAGGAAAAGCCCCAAGGGCCAAATAAAATAGAACTGCTCTTCAACCGCTAAAGACCAGGTGTGCAATAAGGAGAGGGATTTTGACGCAGGCGAAAAATATTGGCTAAGCTCTTGGAAGTAAAAGATATTACTTAAACCAATTAAGGAGGCTATCCAGCTTTTAGCAAAAATATAGTAGGCATCACCAATATAAAAAGGGGAAATTGCGAAAAAAGTAACCGTGGAGACAAGTAAAAATATCGGTACTAAACGGCGAATACGGCGCGCATAGAAATCACGAAACTGGAACTTCCCTTGCTCTAAATTACGCATTAATAGCTGCGTAATAACAAAGCCGGAAAGCACAAAAAACACATCAACGCCAATAAAGCCGCCTGTGATGCCGGGAATTTCTAGGTGATAGAACATCACCAGTAATACGGCTAATGCGCGTAGGCCCTCAATATCTGGGCGAAAATGCTTATTTAGTTTATCGCTCATAGCGATTCCAACAGGTAAAAGAGGCGCAGGTTAGAACTGAATAGCGAATCGGTCAAGACTAAACTGCTCTGTCTTCGTGAATGCTATAGCTGATTATCTGCGAAAGCCGGCAAACACAAGCTTAGCTATTGCTTACTTACGATTATTCATATACCGCGCTAACGCACGATGGGGTAGCGATTTTACTCAGCATTAGGTATACAAATCCATTTACGTTTGGTTTGGCAGTTTTTTATTCACTGTTAAACCGATCCAAAAATAGCCATCAGCTTCTTCGAGGCGCATTACTATGGCATCCGCTTTAAAATCGATGCGGCCTTCTTGAATATCTAGCCGTAAGCGGCTACCAACGCGGATACTTTGTTCAGCACGAATTAGCATGCCCGAACCGCTGATATTGTGGCAGACGCCTTTTATAATACGTTTATTCGCAAGAATCATGTTCACTTCCGAGCTAACAGGAAAGCGTCTCTCTCTGCGCTTTTCGATATACGATGATGTGCTCATGGCAAAACCTTTCTACAAATTATAGTGACTGAGTATAGCAAAGCTTTGTGCTTTCTTACTGTTAGCTGCTTACTAGCCCAGCAAAATAATTTTGTAAGCCTGCGTTCATATCCCTACAATGATTTTTCAATCCATCGATTTTTAAGCAGCGCTCAATATTCACGATAATAACAGTAGCGCTTTAGGGAGTTTGTCATGGAGAAGCCTTCTCGGCTGCCTCGCAGTGTTATTTTGTACCCCGTTTTTATTCCTGCCGTACTTGCCATTTTTATTATGCTAGTTGGTACTGCAAGCCAACCGGATTTAGCCGCACAATTCTTTAATGATTTGCTCAGCTTTATTACCCGCACCTTTGGCTGGTTTTATATGCTGGCTGTGGCTTTTTTCTTGTTGTTCATTGTCATTATCGCCTTCAGCCGTTGGGGGAATATTAAGCTAGGCCCTGATCATGCCGAACCCCAGTACAACTTTCTATCGTGGTTTGCCATGTTGTTTGCCGCCGGTTACGGCGTCGCTTTATTGTTTTTTGGCGTAGCCGAACCGGTATTACATTATGCCTCGCCACCGGTAGGTGCTGCGCAAACCGTCGATGCCGCCAAACAAGCCATGCAAATTGCCTTTTTCCATTGGGGTTTTCATATATGGGCAATTTATGGCTTGGTCGGCTTAATTTTAGCCTATTTCGCTTATCGCCATGGCCTACCACTCACCATGCGCTCGGCGCTTTACCCTTTAATTGGCGATAGAATTTACGGCCCTATTGGCCATACCGTGGATATATTAGCTATTTTTGGCACTTTGTTTGGTATCGGTACTACCTTGGGTTTATCGGTAACGCAAATTAATGCGGGGATGCATTATTTGTGGCCTTCGATACCCGTAAGCCATACGGTACAGGTGATCAGCATTGCCGTTATTACTGCGATGGCAACGATTTCGGTGGTTGCCGGTTTGGATAAAGGCATTCGTAATTTATCCTTATTTAATATTTTTATGGCCTGCGCCTTATTGGTTTTTGTTTTCGTTATGGGACCCACGCTTTTTATTTTAGAAGCATTCTTACAAAACACCGGCAGTTACTTAAATAATATTGTTGAGCGAACCTTTAATTTACAGGCGTATACCCGTTCAGACTGGATAGGTAACTGGACCTTGTTTATCTTCGGCTGGACGATTGCTTGGTCGCCCTTTGTTGGGCTGTTTATTGCGAAAATTAGCCGTGGCCGGACGATTCGTCAGTTTGTCGTTGGTGTGATGTTGGTGCCGACTTTTTTCACTTTCTTCTGGTTCTCTGTGTTTGGCGATACTGCCCTGCATATGATTATGGTCGAAGGCTATAGCCAGCTAATTGATCAAGTGCAAGAAGACCATGCGATTGCTCTGTTCAAAATGCTGGAACATTTACCATTTACTGCCATAACTTCGTTTATTGCTGTGACGCTGATTGTAGTCTTTTTTGTTACTTCAGCAGATTCTGGCTCTTTGGTGATTGATTCTTTAGCCGCTGGTGGCGCTGAAGAAACACCCACTTGGCAGCGTATTTTTTGGGCATCGTCACAAGGTACTGTGGCTGCAGTTTTACTCTTGGCAGGCGGCTTGAAAGCCTTGCAAGCGATGACTATTACCAGCGCACTGCCTTTTACGATCATTATCATTATCGCGGCCATTGGTATGTGGCGAGCACTGATTATTGAGAGCCATCATGAAACCGCCAGCCAACAACATGCCCATGCGCACACATTATCGACCACACCGGCTAATTTGTGGCAGCAGCGCTTACGCAAACTCGTCAAGTTTCCTAGCGTTGAGCGCGTCACAGAATTTATGAGTTCTAGTGTTCTTAATGCTATGCAACAAGTGGCGAGCGCTTTAGCCGATGAAGGCTGGCAAGCAAGAGTGGAAGATGATCCAAGCAATAACCGTGTTTACCTCAAAGTTATCCGCGAAAATGCCATTATCTTTCTTTATGAGATCCGCTTAATCGTTTATGACACCCCCGATTATGGCTTGGTCAAAGGCGCTGAAGCCACACAGTATGGTCGTGCAGAAGTTTTCTTACGTCGCGGCGGGCAATCGTATGATATCTATGGCTATAACCAGCAAACGATTATTAGCGACATTTTGGATCAGTTTGAAAAGTATTTAAACTTTCTGCATATCTCACCCGGTAACTTACCGTGGAATATGACCAAGCATGATGAATTGCTCAACGATGGTACGCCTGAAGATCCACTCGATACCGAGCAGATTTAATACAGGCTAAAGTAGTAGACAAAACCGGCGGTGTAGAATTCTTGCCCGCCTTTTGTGGATAGGCGATTCGCGAAGCTAATATCCAGTTGTAAACGATTTCTTAATAACTCAATCATATAACCTAACTGATAAAGTGGCCGACCAGCTTGTTCACGATATAATTCAATAAATACGCTTTGTGTACGTGCTATCTGTCGCTGCAGTGCAATACCTGCCGTCCAATCGTTGCGATCGTTATAACGGCGTAAATAGCCGGTATTAATATGCAATAACCAATCATCTGCTAGCCAGCTTTTTGTTAGCGCAAAGTTCAGCTGTGTATCACCGCGCATGGCATTGCCTTCGGCAAGTTCGTGCGCTATTTGCACGGTAATGCCGATGCTGTCAGGTTTTAACGTGAGTAGTTCCGTTTTAGCCGCAAGCACAAACAGATCATCTTCGCCGCTTTGTGTTTTTGCAGCGCCCATGGCCAGCTCGACACCACCAATATAACAAGCCGGTAGTTGCCAAAAAGCATGCTCGCCATTCTCGCGCTGCCACCAACTTTCCAGCTGGCAATCTTCCACCACAGTTGCATCATCCGTTAATACTGGTCTACCGGCCTGCGTTACACGGCTAAATACAAGCGCCAACAACACGACAAGAATGGCGTTAATGGATAATGGCTTGACCATGTACGACTACGCTACGTTCTTTATAAAGGCTTAGCATAATACAGGACAATAAGGAGAATTTCTTAGTAATGCCGCCAGCTAGCAATAATATGCTGATTCATTTTACGACGCGGCACCTGATCGGCTGGCACAGCATAATCCGTTATCGCCATGCCTTTTTTACGCATGCGCTGCTCACTACCGGTTAAAAGCGGATGCCAAGTGGGTAAATCCTCAGCAAAATGCACACGACGATAAGCACATGTTTCCGGCAGCCAGTGATAATGCGGCACATTTTTGGCCGTTAATTGATGACATTCCGGTACTTTTTTTAGCCTATTGGCATAATCACTGCAGCGGCTGTTTTCGATATCCAACAACTCACAAGCGACGCTATAAACCGTTACCTCTACGCCTTCCACATCGCGCATCAAGCAACACTGTCCACAACCATCGCAAAGTGCTTCCCATTCTTTACGATTTAACTCCCCTAGCGAATACCGCTGCCAAAAAAGCTCACGCAACTTGACGACTCCTCCAACACATAAAAAAGATCCGTACTAGACAATAACGCGCTTAACTTGTCCAATTTAGCAGCTTTTAGGCGATTTTAGAGGATTTTGTAGATATATGATGAAAGTACCGTTTACCCTATCACGCAACAAATGCACCTACAGCCAACTGGCACTTAAGCACAATAAACGTTATAAAGAAGAATAATAATAAAAATACGGTAGTTGACGCATGCATTTTTCTAGTGCTTTTGATTTAGCTGAAAAAATAAAGAATCAAACCCTAAATATTCTTGAACTTAACCAGCATTATCTGAACCGCATTGAACAATATAACCCGCAGGTTCACGCCTATGTTGACGTATTCAAAGACAGCGCATTGGCGAAAGCCCGCGCCTGCGATAGAGCCATGGCCGAGGGCAAACCCTTAGGCCCCTTGCATGGTGTGCCGGTTTCCATCAAAGAAAGCTTTAAAATGCACGGTACGCCTAGTCGCTTAAATTACCCCTTAATGAAAAATTATAAAGCCGATAGCACATCGATCTTGGTGCAGCGTTTGATGGACGCAGGTGCTATTATTTTGGGTAAAACCAATGTCCCAACCCTACTGGCTGATATTCAAACCTTTGGCCCTTTATACCCGCGCTGCAATAATCCGTATGAGCTCAACCACACCCCCGGCGGCAGTACTGGCGGCGGCGCCGCGGCTTTAGCAGCAGGTTTAAGTGCGTTGGAACTGGGCAGTGACATTGGCGGCTCTATCCGCAACCCATCGAGTTTTTGTGGCTTATTTGGCTTAAAACCCACCGAAAACGGCTTAGCCAATGATGGCCATATGCCACCCCTACCACGCATTATTTCTGGTCGCACCATTGGCGTTAACTTGTTGAATAATACGGGGCCTTTAGCCCGCAGCGCCCATGATTTAGAGCTCGCTTACCAAGTACTTTACCCACCAGAATGGCAAAGCTTGCGCTATTTACCGATTGCTCGTGAGCAAAAAATAAGCAGCGACTTAAAAGATTACCGCTTTGCATATTTTGATACCTTGCAAGGCATCGCTGCGGGCAAAGATGTTTGTGCGGGTTTAGAAAAAATGGTGCAGAGTTTGCGCGAACAAGGCGCTAGTATAGAAAAAATCACTATTCCTAAAGAGCTTAGCGAACGTGTATTTAAAGTCTGGGCAACGTTGTTCGGCTTTATGGCTGGGCAAAACTTGAATTGGATGATTCGCAAATTATTCTATTTCCAATTTTTAAAGTCGCTAAATCAGTCCAGTTTGTCGGTGAAAAGCGAATTAAAGCAGGGCTTATCGCTAGATTATTTGCATTTTAGCCAAGCAGTCGCTGAACGCGCCGAGTTAATCACCGAAATTAATCAGCTATATTCAGCTTATGATGCGGTGCTCAGCCCAACATCCGTGGGCCCTGCTTTTGCCCACAACCCTAAACACAATAAAATTTCTTTAGATGGTGGCGATACGCCCTACTTGGATTATTGCCTGCCCTTTGTGGTGTTTTATAATTTAAGCGCACACCCTGTGATTACCTTACCGGCGGGGTTAAGTAAAAACGGTTTACCTGTGGGTATATCGATGGCAGGTGGCCACCATTGCGAAGCCACGCTACTGCAAATTGCCAAAAATATTGAGGCACAGGGTTTTGCCTTTGTGCAACCGGCGGGCTTTTAAGCACCAGCCACCGCTGCTACGGCTGAATGATTTTTACAATTTCTTCTACCGCATTGTGATAACTACTGCCTGGCAGTGCGCTATTAAAGATATGCGGCTTGATTTTGCCGATCACGTGCATTTCACAGGGTTTGCAGTCGAACTTCAGCGTTAATACCTCATCACCATGCACCAGCTGCATATCGCTCACTTTGGTGCGCACGCCCGTCACACCTTTAGCCTGCTTGGGGCAAAGGTTAAACGAGAAGCGCAGACAATGCTTGGTGATCATCACCGGCACATCGCCTTTTTCTTCATGCGCCTCATAGGCGGCATCAATCAGCTGCACACCATAGCGATGATAAAAATCGCGTGCTTTTTGATTATACACATTGGCTAAAAACGATAACTGGGTATCCGGATACACTGGCGGCGGATTGCTGACCGCTTTGCGCACACCGCGTTGCAGGTTTTGTAAACGTGCAGCATCTAAAGCCTCTATCGCCTCACGGCGCAGGTTTTTGACTTGTGATTGCGCGATAAAATAGGCTTGCTCGGCAGTAATAGTGCAATCAGCAATATAATAATGCGTATTGCCCAACTGACTTAAGCTGTCTTGTAGTTGTTGCTTAGCTTTATCGGCTTGTTTGGCTAGCTCAAATGGTCCATCTAAATTTTTGCTGACTTCTACGCCTTCTTCACTGCGAAGCTTTATTTGTAGTGCATCTGCGGTGGATTCGATATGTAAATCAATCGCCACTTTTCTTTCGGCGGATTTTTTCAATAACGCCTGCTGCCAATCATGATCGAGGTTGCGATTTAACGCCAAGGGCAAACGAATCGTGCGTAGCACATCCGGCATGCTATTGAGCTCCAGCTGATACTGCCAGTATTGTTGTCCATCTTGCTCAAACTGACTGAGCTGGTTGGCGGTATTTAATCGAAAACCCACCACTTCGCGCTTGTGCAAAATATTCAGACCATCGCCATTATTTAGCGGCGTGGTGGTTTGTACTTGTAGACTGGCTTTGCCGACTGCCAATACTTCACCAACCTGTAAACCAATAAATTTCGGCGAATCGAATGCACCAATATCTATTTTTCTGTCGGTGACAAAATAATCCGTGCTGCTGCGATGGAAGGTTTTATCGGGATTCGGGGTAAAAAAGTGCTCGGTTCTGCCGCTGGAGGCGCGGGCTAATTCGGGTTGCTCGTTTAAAACTTTATCCAACAACTGGCGATAATGCGCGGTGATGTTTTTCACATAGCTAATATCTTTATAACGCCCTTCAATCTTAAACGAGCGCACGCCCGCATCCACCAGCGCTTGTATATTGTTAGTTTGATTATTGTCTTTCATCGACAGTAAATGCTTATCGTAAGCGATAACCCCGCCGTCTTTATCTTTTAAAGTATATGGCAGGCGACAAGCCTGCGAGCAATCACCCCGGTTGGCGCTGCGCCCAGTTTGCGCATGGGAAATATTGCATTGACCGGAAAATGCCACACACAGTGCGCCGTGAATAAAAAACTCAACCGCCGCATCAACGGTCTCGCTGATGGCTTTGATTTGTTGCAGATTTAGCTCGCGCGCTAAGACTATTTGCGAAAAACCGGCTTGTGATAAAAACTGCGCTTTCTCTACACTACGAATATCGCATTGCGTACTCGCATGTAACTCGATGGGCGGGATGTCCATCTCTAGCACGCCCATATCTTGCACGATAAGCGCATCCACGCCCGCATCATAGAGTTGCACGATTTGACGCTGCGCGCCGGCTAACTCGTTATCGTGCAGTATGGTATTTAGAGTAACAAATACCTTGGCATGATAGCGCTGGGCAAATTCGACCAAGTGTGCGATATCACGGATCGAGTTGGCGGCATTATGTCTTGCGCCAAAGCCCGGGCCACCGATATAGACCGCATCAGCACCGTGTATTATCGCCTCTTTAGCAATAGCGGCATCACGGGCAGGGCTTAATAATTCTAACTGGCGCGAAAGTAGTGACATGGCGAAAAAATAGACAATAGAAAAGGAGCGCTATGGTAAACGTAGCAAGCTATTTGGGCAATCTTATAACAGGGAATTAACCGGCGGCTAGCATGCACCGGTTAAGAGCAGACAGATTGACGCTTAAAGCTCTCTTAAGATCTCGGCTTCTCGTCTTTTATAAGCGGCTTCATCGATTAGGCCTTGTTTACGCAGCTCTTTTAACTTGCGTAAACGGTCTGCAGCCGACTCTGTTGTTTGCTTACCTGCACTAGCGCCTGGCTGGTGAACTAAGCCACCTTTTAGAATAACGCGCACCATCTTACGACCCACCTCACAGATGTACTCGGTGTTGCTAACAAAAGGCATATCTGGCACAAAGGGAATAGGTATATACGAATGGATGTTCACCACCGCCATTGCTTTTTTCACTGCTGCTTGTGCTTGCAAAGAAACTAAAGCCTCGACGAAAGCCTCGTTACAAGACTCTTTTACCTTTTTACCCCGCGCTTTTTGCACGCGCGGACCTGCTAGCACATTCTCTGTGACGGTTTCACTGCCGCTATATTCATCAGCAAAGAAAAGAATAGCTCTATCCACTTTATCTTTTGCCGCTGGGCTATTTAGCGCATCACTTATAGGGAATTCTTTCATATCACTATCGGCTTGCGCCGCTAGTGATAGTAACACTACTGCCATAACAGCGAAGATTATTTTTTGCATCGTGCGCATAGAGACTCCATTTATCACGCGGCCAGTAAGCTTTACTAGCTACCGGCCGATAAGTTAATTCAAAAATTATAGCTCGTCTAAGATTTCAGCTTCTTTTTGCTTGTAAGTCGCCTCATCAATCAAACCTTGCTGACGCAAATTTTTCAGCTTTTTCAAACGATCTGCTGCCGATTCAGCCGGTTGCGCAAGCGCTTGCGTGCCGGTTTTACCTACCAATGTTCCTTTTAAAACCACGCGTACCATTCTACGACCGATTTCACACTGGTATTCGGAAGTGCTAACAAAAGGCATATGCAGATTAAAGGAATGTACATTAGCAATGGCATGCGCATTATGCACCACGGCTTGGTTCTGCAAAGATGCTATAGCGGCAACGAAAGCTTCATCACATAAGGCCTGTTCGCTAGAACCGCGTACTTTTTGTACTCTGGGTCCGGCAACGATCTCTTTAATCACAGGTAATTTACCGGTGTACTGATCGGAAAAATAAAATTTTCTATCGCCAATATGTTCTTTGGCAAGATCACTTTTTAAAGCCGGTGCAATAGGAAACTCTTGTACAGCGGCTTGCGCGGTTAATGGCAACAATACCGCTGCGATAGTGGCAACCACGATTTTTTGTAGATGACGCATAATAACTCCTTTAATAACGGTTAACTTTCAGTCATGTATTCAACCATAAATGCATTCATCACGCATAAGGGAAAGTCATATTTGCGACCGAGGCTACGAATGCTGCTTCCTAAACGCCGTGTAGTACAACAAGGGGATAACCACCAAAGTCAGCACCGTCGACACCAAAATGCCGAAGATTAACGAGATAGCTAAACCGTTAAAAATCGGGTCATCTAAGATAAAGAAAGCCCCCACCATGGCCGCTAACCCTGTCAGCACGATGGGTTTGGCGCGTACGGCAGCGGCCATAATAATAGCGTCAGCAAACGCCATCCCTGCGGCACTTTCTAGCCGGATAAAATCGACCAGTAATATCGAGTTGCGTACGATAATCCCCGCCAACGCTATCATGCCTATCATCGATGTGGCGGTGAATTGTGCGCCAAATAGTGTGTGGCCAG
>SMEQ01000192.1_pt1 | contig 19706 bp, 15 predicted proteins | sample 2456281 | NCBI WGS metagenome assembly SMEQ01 (sample SAMN10132596, study PRJNA489261) | soil metagenome | isolation source: day1 antibiotic-loamy sand soil ammended with raw manure from dairy cow... | place: USA | collected 2015-04-01
CCTGTTTCGGGGTCGCATACTTCCATTTTTCTACGAACAATGTAGAAGTCTTTGTATGAGTCTTGTTCTTCAGTGCCCACTTCATTTATTGCATCTACATATTTACAAGCACTGCCATCTAAGATAGGAAACTCTGGAGCATCCACTTCTATTAAGCAATTGTCTATTCCCATTGCATAGAGTGCTGCCATGGCATGTTCAACTGTGCTCACTTGAGCACCGCCTTTAGAAAGAACAGTTCCGCGCTGAGTGCCAGTCACATTCTCTGCGAGTGCAGGTATAATTGTGGCCTGTTCAAGGTCTACTCTTTTTATTTTGATACCATGATTGTCAGGTGCCGGAAGAAAGTTCACATGGATGTTTTTTCCTGTATGGAGTCCTATCCCATTTAATGTGAAGTTACTCTTTAAAGTTTTTTGTTTTACTTGACTCATATCTACGTTCCTATTTATTTGATTGTTGCTTTTTTGATTAGTATAAATATAGTCAAAAAAGAACTATTACTTACTATATTATTTTTTAAGTTCACTTATATCTTTCTTCAATTGAGAAAGTTCACGATACATTTCGGGGAGTTTGCCGAATATAACACTTGATTTGTACCACTCTCTAACTGGAAGCATAGCCGGAGATCCAATAATTTCAGATCCATCCTTCACGTTATTCAATATTCCTGATTGAGCTCCCACTTTCACATTGTCTCCAATTTTAATATGTCCTGCTAAACCTATCTGGCCTCCAAATACACATTTTTCGCCAATCTTTGTAGATCCAGCTACACCTGCTTGAGCAGCCATTACTGTATGTTTACCAATTTCTACATTATGGGCTATTTGTATCAGGTTGTCTAATTTCACTCCTTCGTGAATGATGGTCGATCCCATTACAGCTCTGTCTATTACTGTGTTGGCTCCAATCTCCACATTGCTCTCTATCACTACATTCCCAATTTGAGGAATCTTGTGGTACGAGCCATCTGTTTGTGGTGCAAATCCAAATCCATCAGATCCAATGACTGCTCCTGCATGAATTATTGAATTATCACCCACTTTGCAACCAGCATAAATCTTAACCCCCGAAAATAGGATTACATTGCTGCCAATTGTCACATTGTCACCAATGGTTACGTGTGGGTATATTTTACTATTTTCGCCTACAATTGCATTCTCACCAATGTATGCAAATGCTGCTATATAAACGCTTTCACCAACCTTTGCACTTGGTGCAACATAGCTCATGGGCTCAATGCCCACCTTTTGAGTTTTAGTCTTTTCAACCAAATCTAACAATTTAGCCAAAGACTCATAGGCATTAGCCACACGAATAAGCGTAGCTTTAATTTCTTTCTCAGCTTTGAAGTCTGCGTTAACTAACACAATATCTGCTTGAGTTTCGTAAATATAATGAATGTATTTAGGGTTGGAAAGGAAAGAGAGTGTTTTAGGACGCCCTTCTTCAATTTTAGCAAAGTCGTTAACTTTCACATCAGGATTACCCTCAATTTCTCCTTGTAAGAAATCGGCTATTTGTTTTGCAGTAAACTCCATATCTATAATTTATTGGGCTTCTTTTAATCTATTTACTTACAAATTAAGGCATAAATTCTTGGTTATACAGTGTACAAATTCTTAAATAAACTTTAAACAACAATATATCAATCTTATATTTGGGATTATTAAAATAATAGGCTACTTTTGCACTCTGTTTTTCGGGATGTAGCTCAGTCCGGTTTAGAGTACTCGTCTGGGGGGCGAGGGGTCGCAAGTTCGAATCTTGTCATCCCGACTGGTGGAAATTAGAGAGTTAAGCATGTTGCTTAACTCTTTCTATTTTTTATCTACTGCAAATCTATAACAAACATTCATTGTAAATAGTGGGTATCTTGTTTTGGATATATATAATTTTTAGTTGATCTGTGCATGTTTCCACACTATACTTTTACTTAAATCACTTAATGTAGATTATATTGTTAGATTTTGTAAAACATTGATAAGAAGTAATCATAACATTTGAATTATACTTTTCAAAATATTCTTTGTCTTATGATTCTGTCCAAAATACTGCTTTATTTAACTGTCTTCATCTGCAAATTATACTATACACTGCATCCATTCACTGTCATTTTCTTATAGGAATAATATAAATCAGCTCAAGAATGGGCGATTCCTATGTAGGAATTGTCTATCAGAGAGCTAAGATATTAGATACCCATGTGAGAATCATACCTCAGAGACTCAGAATGTTGATTTCCCACATGGGAATAGTCCATCAGTGATCCCAGATGTATCTTTCCCTCCATTCAGTTAGAGTAAACAACTATCTTCCTACACTTGTATGTCTTCAAATAACAGCAAAGTGGATCTGTTCACAGTATCTGAATGGATATATTTCAGTTGCAAAATGTATTTAGTGTATATATCGGTAGATGTTCTTCAGTAGGATTTTTTTATTGATGTAATCAACAAAAAAAAGTTGAAACAAGAGTTACTCTCATTTCAACTTTTTCTTTTCTTAAGATTTCTTTTTGGGTTTGTTCAATGTCAACCCCAATTCATCCAATTGTTCTTTCTCGATGGTAGAAGGAGCATCAATCATCATATCGCGTCCCGAATTGTTCTTGGGGAATGCGATGCAATCGCGTATACTGTCCAATCCTGCAAACAGCGATACTAGCCTGTCTAAACCAAAAGCCACACCACCGTGAGGAGGAGCACCAAAGGTGAATGCATCCATCAAGAAGCCAAATTGTTCTTGTGCGCGCTCTTGTGAGAATCCTAAGACAGAGAGTACTTTGTGTTGCAACACACTGTCGTGAATACGAATAGATCCGCCACCAACTTCCACACCATTTATAACCATATCGTAAGCATTGGCGCGTACTGCGGCAGGGTCACTGTCCAATAGGTGAATATCTTCTGGTTTGGGTGATGTAAATGGATGATGTTTGGCAAAGAATCTACCTAACTCTTCGTCTTTTTCCAACAAGGGGAAATCTACCACCCACAAACATTTAAAATTATTTTTATCTTTCAGGTTCAGTTGAGAAGCCATTTCTAAGCGAAGGTCCGAAAGTTGTCCTTGTGTAGTCTCGGTTTCACCTGCCATCAAAAGGATTAAATCACCTGGTTTAGCATCGCATCTTTCAGCCCATAGCTTCAAGTCTTCTTCAGAGTAAAACTTATCAACTGAAGATTTGAGTGAGCCATCCTCATTGTAACGAAGGTATATGAGGCCTTTTGCCCCAACTTGGGGACGCTTCACAAAATTGGTCAACTCGTCCAGCTGTTTTCTTGTATATACAGCGCATCCTTCCACACAAATGGCTCCCACATAAGGTGCTGAATCAAACACAACGAAGTCTCGGTCAGTAGTTAAGTCTTTCATCTCTACCAGTTTCATCTCAAAACGAATGTCTGGTTTGTCCGATCCATAATACTTCATGGCATCGGCATAGCTCATACGTGGAAAATCGGGTACTTCAATTCCTCTCAATGATTTAAATAAGTGTTTTGCAAGCCCCTCAAAGGTGTTCAACACATCTTCTTGTTCCACAAAAGACATTTCGCAGTCTATTTGTGTAAATTCGGGCTGGCGGTCTGCTCTCAAGTCTTCGTCTCTAAAGCATTTCACAATTTGAAAGTATCTATCAAAGCCAGACACCATCAATAGCTGTTTGAACAGCTGTGGCGATTGTGGCAGTGCGTAAAACTCACCCTGATTCATGCGAGAAGGAACCACAAAGTCACGTGCTCCTTCAGGAGTAGAGCCTATCAGCATGGGTGTTTCTACTTCAAGAAAGTTGAGCTCATCTAAATACTTTCGTGTCTCAATGGTCATTTTGTGACGTAGCTCCAAGTTTTTACGTACAGATTTGCGGCGCAAATCTAGATAACGATACTTCATGCGAATATCATCGCCACCGTCAGTATCGTCCTCAATAGTGAAAGGAGGGTTTTTTGATTCGTTCAACACGCTCAACTTGCTAGCAATTATTTCTATGTCGCCCGTTGCTATGTTAGCATTTTTACTCGACCGTTCTTTTACAACACCCTCAACACTAATAACCCATTCTCTGCCAAGTTTGTTAGCTTGTTTGTATAGTTCTAGATTTACTTCCTGATCAAAAGATAACTGGGTCACTCCATATCTGTCTCTTAGATCTATAAAAGTCATTCCTCCCATTTTTCTTATCTTGTGTACCCATCCGGATAATACAATTTTCTTATCTACATTGGTCAGATTAAGTTCGCCGCACGTATTGGTTCTGTACATAATATATTTTTATAAACTTATTGTTTTAATTGCAAAGATACAAATAAATCAGTTTTAGGGAAGTAACATTGGTTTAATAAGAGTATGAAAGAGGAAATTATTGGGTATAAAAAATACTCTGCAGATACTTGTTGCTATTTCATGCGAGCGTCGAGATGATAATTCGAATAGATAGGGGGTGTTAAAGGTTGGTAATATAGCAGTTGTTTACTATCCGAAATCATGAGCTATATTTCAGTTTTGAAATCATACCCAACCTCAAATCTACTTTGAAAAATTGTGTTTTCCTCGCTAACTACAAGTTTAATCTGGCTATCATATTATTTTTGCATTTTCAAAAATGTCAATTTGTAAATAATAGACCGCTATTTTTTACATTTCACTCATAGATACGATGTAAAAGAGTTGGAAATCAAATCCACCGTCGTGGATTGGACGTTAATGTCATGAAACTTGAATCCACGACCGTGGAAATGTTTTGAATCGTTTAAATGGTGCAATTTTGAGCAAATATGTGAGAAAAATGTCGTGAATAAATAAGAAGCGAGCTAAGGTCGAAAAATCAACTGATAAAAGTAAGATTCTACATCGGGAATTGAATTTTTAAGGCATGAATGGTGCGATTTAGAGCAACAAAGCGAAAATAATGTGTTGGGAACCATTTCCCCCGTCGTGGATGCAAGTTTCAACAGTTTGAAACATTTTGTAGACCTGCAAAATGTTTTGAAAAAATATCACAATAAATAGCCAAATACATGCCGTCTAATTCTAAACATTTTTTTAGAATTAGCAACAACAATATACTTTATTCTATAAGAGAACATTTTCGACTGAAAGCAAAAACATGCTTTTTCATCTAATCCAGGATTATTCGTTTAATTAGAGCATGAAAGAGGAAATTATTGGACATAAAAAAACATCAGCATAATTGCTGATGTTTATTTCGTCGGGGTACGAGGATTCGAACCTCGGACCTCCTGCTCCCAAAGCAGGCACACTAACCGGACTGTGCTACACCCCGAGTGGTTGTTTGTTTGATAACGAGTGCAAATTTAGACAAAATATTCATACAAACAAAATATTTGATTTAAATTGACTTGAAAGTTGATTTTTTATATGGTCTTAAGGAAAAACTGATGTATTACACCTCTTTGTTAGTTTAATCTACCTTGAAAGGTGTCTCTCTCTTTAAATCGTTTTATTATTTTCTGAGTCAACTCATAATTCTTCACCCCCCAATCAGGAGCTATAAGCATATCTTTTGGCGATTGCGATGCAAATCTATCAATATAAAAATTGGGGTTTAGTAGTTCTGAAAAATCTACACAGAGATCAATGTACTCGTCCAATTCAAACAGATGAAACGATTCGGGTAACAATTTATACTCCTTAGCCATAGCAGTACCTTTTATTATTTGAAGCTGGTGTACTTTGATAGTAGTCAGAGGCAATGCAGATAGGGTGGTAGCGTGCGATAAGATTTCGCTATGTGATTCACCCGGCAGTCCTAATATCATGTGTGCGCCTACTGGAATGCCTCGCTTGGCAGTATTTCTTATGGTTTCAACCGATTCTTCAAAGGTGTGTTGTCTATTTACTCTTTCAAGTGTTTTGTTTAACGTGGACTCCACTCCATACTCAATCAGTACAAAGTGTTTTGCTCTAATTTCTTCAAAGTAGTCGAGCAGTTCATTTGGCATACAATCCGGACGCGTGCTTACAACCAAACCAACAACATTTGGATAGGCCAGCGCCTCTTCATACATATCTATCAGCTTGTCTACACTCTCATACGTATTGGTGTATGATTGGAAGTAGGCAAGATATTTCATATCTGTATACTTGTGAGAAAAAAACGCAATACCCTCTTCCATCTGTTCAGAAACAGTTTTGATATGTGGGCTATAATCAGGACTAAAGCTTTTATTGTTGCAATAGGTGCAGCCGCCTCTCCCTTTTGTACCATCGCGATTGGGACAGGTGAAACCTGCATTGATTGATATCTTTTGTACCTTAAATGGGAAGTTCTCGGAAAGAAAGGAAGTAAAATCTCTATATGGTTTGATCGAATTGTTCATTATTTGTTTTATCAGTTATGCAAAGGTAATTATTTTCTATATAAAATATGCAGTGGATATTTTGTTTTCCTAATGACATGTTCACCTATTCTCAAGTAACCTACATATGGAAATAAAAAAAAGCTACTCAATTTAAAGAGTAGCTTTTTATAAATATATCAGAAAATCAGTTTCTTTTTATTCTTCTGATTTTGTTTCTTCTTCTTCTGAACCTTCTTCTGTTTCTTTAGCCTCTTCTGCTTTTTCTTCAGCTGCTGCTGTAACTTTTTTCGCCTCTACAGCGTTTTCTGCTACTAATGGTTCGTCTTTCTCGATAGCTTCTTTTGCTTCTTCAGTTTTGCTAGTTTCAGCTTCTGCTTTCTCAGCTTCAGCTTCTTTCTTGTCCAAAACAGCTTTTGCTTCGCTTATCTTTTTGTTGTCAAGCTTTTCTTTTAATGCAGCCAACTCTTCGATATCTCCTAAAGTAGATTTTTCTACTGATGTGCTAGGTGCACTTGCTGCAACATCATCTTTCTTGCGAGAAGTTCTTCTACTGCTAGGTTTCTTCTTGCTGTCAGTTGATTTTTGAGCATCAGTTTGATCTTCTTCAAAAGTACGACTGTGAGAAACTAAAATTCTCTTTGAATCTTTGTTGAATTCAACAATTCTGAAATCTAGTTTTTCATCTAATTGTGCTTGGCTTCCGTCTTCTTTCACTAAGAATTTAGAAGTAGCAAATGCTTCAACACCGTAAGGTAGAGAAATAACTGCTCCTTTGTCCAACAATTCTACAACTGTTCCTTCATGAACAGATCCTACTGTGAATACTGTTTCAAACACTTCCCATGGATTTTCTTCCAATTGTTTGTGACCTAAGCTCAAACGACGGTTTTCTTTGTCCACTTCTAAAACTTGTATTTCAATTGTAGCGCCTAACTCAGTTACTTCGCTTGGGTGCTTAATTTTCTTAGTCCAAGACAAGTCAGAGATATGTACTAATCCTTCCACACCTTCTTCAATCTCAACAAAGATACCGAAGTTAGTGAAATTACGTACAATAGCTTTATGAGTACTTCCAACTGGATATTTTGTTTCGATATCTTCCCATGGATCTGGTTTCATTTGCTTCATACCAAGCGACATTTTTCTTTCTTCTCTATCGAGAGTAAGAACAACTGCTTCAATTTCGTCACCAACTTTCAAGAAGTCTTGTGCGCTGCGCAAATGTTGAGTCCAGCTCATTTCAGATACGTGAATAAGACCTTCAACACCTTGGTTGATTTCAACAAATGCACCGTAATCTGCCATTACTACAACTCTACCTTTTACAATGTCGCCAACTTTCAAGTCTGCATCTAGTGCATCCCATGGATGAGGCATCAATTGTTTTAGACCAAGAGCAATACGTTTTTTATCTTCGTCAAAATCAAGAATTACCACGTTTATCTTGTCGTCAAGCTGAACAACCTCTTCTGGATGTTGAACGCGACCCCATGATAGATCAGTGATATGAACAAGACCGTCTACTCCACCAAGATCAATAAACACACCATAAGAAGTGATGTTTTTAACTGTACCTTCAAGTACCTGACCTTTTTCGAGCTTAGCAATAATTTCTTTTTTCTGTTGTTCCAGTTCCTCTTCTATTAACGCTTTGTGCGAAACTACAACGTTTTTGTATTCAGGGTTAATCTTAACCACTTTGAATTCCATTGTTTTATCAACAAAAATGTCGTAATCACGTATTGGTTTCACGTCAATTTGTGAACCTGGTAAGAACGCTTCAATACCGAATACATCTACAATCATACCACCCTTTGTGCGGCATTTGATATATCCTTTAATGATTTCATTGTTTTCGAGAGCAGCATTAACGCGATCCCACGAGCGTGATGCGCGTGCTTTTTTGTGCGATAATATTAATTGCCCACTTCTATCTTCTTGGCTTTCAATATAAACTTCTACTTCGTCTCCCAATTTTAATTCTGGGTTGTAACGAAATTCGCTTATTGAAATTACACCTTCAGACTTGAAACCAATGTTTACAAGTACTTCACGTTTGTTGATGCCTGAAACTGTACCCATAACCACTTCTTTGTCGGTTATTTTACTTAACGTTTGATCGTAAGTTTCAGTTAGCTGTTGCTTTTGTTCTTTGTTGTAGGTTTCCCCTTGTGCGAATGCGTCCCAGTCAAAATCTTGAAGGGGAGCAACGGTTTTTAATTCTTCACTCATGTGTTGATAAAATTGTAATTAATAAAGTTAGACATTATATAATTTGAAAAACGGTTGCAAAGATACTCTGTTTTTTCGTATAAACCAATTCATTGCGAGATAATTTTGATATTACTATCCTCATTTACATATCTATACTCCTATCTGTAATTTTGAATCGGCTAAGAGCAAAGCGTGTCAATGTTCATTACATAGTGTTTGGTTATTGGTTCAGGTGTGATACAACTGAATAAAAAAGACTGTCTCATTTATAATGAAACAGTCTTCCTATATATTATTTATGTGTCTATAGCCTATAAAGGCATATTATCTTTTTATAATAATAAACCATTTGATACTTCATCGTGCGTTGCTTTGCCCGCCAATGTTTCCACAATTTGCAAAGAAAAATTGATGGCAAAAGCTGGACCTTTACCCGTAATTATGTTTCCATCTACTGTAACTGGTTCGTTGGTAATGGTAGCTTCAATAAGCTCTGGTTCAAACCCTGGGTAACAAGTTGCACGTTTGCCTTTCAACAATCCCATACTGCCTAACACCATGGGTGCAGCACAAATAGCGCCAATAAGTTTGTCTTTTGCAAATAGCTCTAACTGTTCTTTTACACCAGCGTGATCTTGTAGATTCTTTGCTCCTGGCATTCCGCCTGGTAGAACTAGCATATTATAATTTGAGAAATCTACATCATCAAATAGCTTATCAGCTTCTACTGGAATGTTGTGAGCGCCTTTCACCATTTTATCCTTACCTACCGATACGGTAGTTACCGATATTTGTGCTCTGCGCAATATATCTATTATCGAAATTGCTTCAATTTCTTCAAAGCCTTCTGCTAAGAATACGATTACTTTTTTCATGATGTTTTTATTTTTTTTAATTGAGTCTAAATCTGTAGGTAATAGTCCCTCTCTGATTATTGTTAGCGTTTATAGAATTAAACTTAGTGCTACGAGCAGCTTTTACAGCATCTTGTCTCAAAGTTGTATTACCTGTATTAGTACCACGACCAATTTCAGCACTTATTACATTGCCTGCTGGATTAACGGTAATATCTACTACTACTGTTCCTTCTTCATCTACTGTATATTTTGGTAAGATTAAACCGCCACTACCAACACTTCTTCCTCCTAAATTGAAGGATCCCATTCCGCCAATACCCGATGCTTGACCTTGACTGGCATTTCCAGTTGATACTCCCTGTGTTCCACTTCCTTCTGTTTCGCCTCTATTGGCATTTGCGTTTTCACCAAAAAGGCCCGACATCTGTTGATTGATAGCTCGTTTTCGTGCTTCTTCTTCACGCTTTTTGCGTTCAGCTTCCGCTTGTTGACGGCGCTGCTCTTCTTGCAAAGCACGTTTTTTGCGCTCCTCTTCTTCTTTCTCTTTCTTCTTTTGCTTCTCAATCGCAATGGATGGGTCTTCAGTTTGAGCAATCAGTGGCTCTTCAGAAGGCACGTATTGTGGGGTGGGAGTCACTTCAATGGGAGGAGTTATTTCATTCATCGGGGGTTCTTCATAACCACCTGCATTTTCTATATTCCCAAACATAACGGGAATTCCCTCCAATTCTTGAGAAGGAGTAGCTAATGCGAAATAAGAAAACAAAAGAATGAGCAAGAGCAACACCATAAAGATGGTTGCTCCAATCATGCCTGTTATTTTTTCTTTTGTAATCATTGTTTTATTGTACAATTGCGTGAATGATAAAGAATAATGAAGTAGTAATGCAAAATCCTATTTAGGACGCGTCATTAAAACCATTTTGAATTTATTTTTGTTCGCAATATCCAAAATTCTGACGATTTCACGGTAGGGAACACTTTCGTCGGCATAGAGTGCTACAAAAATATTGGGATCTTCGCTATACGAAGCTTGCAGAAATGGTGTTATAGCTTCAAAAGGTACTTCTCTCTCCATTTCGCCACCATCTGCAATATAGTATTTCATTTCAGCATCGATGGTTACACGTGTCAAAGGTTTGGCTTGCGCTTGTTGTTGTGCTTGTGGTAACAATACTTTTATTGCACTTGGCACAACAATAGTAGATGTGATCATAAAGAAAATCAACAACAAGAATATAACATCCGTCATGGATGCCATACTAAAGTTGGATTCTATTGTATGTTTTTGTTTAAGTGCCATATACGTTTGTTAAGCTGCTGGTTCGTTCAAAATATCCATAAATTCCATGATGCGCATCTCCATCTTGTTTATCACCCCTTTGATGAGTGTGGTGAGGTAGTTGTATGCAAACATTGCAATAATACCAACAACGAGTCCTCCAACAGTTGTTACAAGAGCTTCGTAGATACCTGTCGATAGCGTGGTCACATCTACATTGGCGCCTTCTCCGGCCATGCTCATAAATGCTTTCACCATTCCAGTCACTGTTCCAAGGAATCCAATCATGGGAGCTCCTGCAGCAGTGGTAGCCAATATAGGCAATCCCTTCTCAAGTATTGCTATCTCTATGTTACCCACATTTTCAACAGCACTAGTTACATCACTCATGGGACGTCCAATTCTACTGATTCCTTTCTCTACCATTCTGGCAGCAGGAGTATCAGTCTTACGACAAAGGCCAAGAGCTGCATCCACTTTGCCTTCGTGAATATAATCTTTAATTCTATTCATAAAGGTGGCATCTTCTTGTCTCGCTTTTTTAATTACGAGCGTTCTTTCTATCAATACATAAATCGAAAGAAATAGAAGGATCAATAAAATAATCATTATCCAACCACCCTTTGCTGCAAGCTCAAAAGCGTTCATGGTGGCAGCTTGTGTCTCAATACTCATATTTGCATTTTGCAATGAGTCGATTGCTGCTGACGAAATTTGTAATATGTTCATAGATTACTGTAGCATTTATATTATTTTCTGGTCCAATTCGTAAATGTAATGAGGTAAAGATAAAAAACTATTTTGTTTTCGGTCTTACCTATAAGGCTATTAAACAATTCTTATAAGCTTTTATTGTTTTCTCTAAGCCTAAATATATAGCATCAGAGATGAGAGCGTGACCAATAGATACTTCTTTTATAAAAGGAATTTTCTCGATTAAATAGGTCAAATTCTCTAAGTTCAGGTCATGTCCTGCATTTACTCCCAAGCCCAGGCTCTTAGCCAATAATGCAGCTTCAACAAAAGGAGCTATTGCTGACTCTCTGTCTTGTGCATATTGCTTTGCGTAAGGTCCTGTGAAGAGTTCTATTCTGTCTGTACCTATTCTCGAAGCAGCCTTTATTTTTTCTGCATCAGGCTCCATAAAAATGGAAGTGCGAATATCTGCAGCCTGCATTTCTGTAACAATATCAGTTAAAAAAAGTTCGTGTGTAATCGTATCCCATCCTTCGCTAGAAGTAATAGCATTGGGAGGATCGGGCACAAATGTTACTTGGTTGGGTTTTACCCTTTTCACCATTGCAATAAACTCTGGAGAAGGATATCCTTCAATGTTGAACTCAGTTGATATTTTTGACTGAAGGTCGAATACATCTTTCTTAGTGATATGTCTCTCGTCAGGTCTGGGGTGCACGGTGATGCCGTCTGCTCCAAAACGTTGGCAGTCTTCAGCAACTTTCAATACATCTGGCAGGTTTTCTCCGCGAGCATTTCTTAAAGTTGCAATCTTGTTTATATTAACGCTTAATTTGGTCATAGTCTTTTTTGAAAAGGCACTGAGTGCTATTGTGAAATTTTAATTGCAAAGATACGCAATTTTTTATCCACTTTGAAAAGTAAGGAATATAAATAGTTCTTTTGTTGCCCTTAAAGAATGAATTTTTTTTACATCTTTGTAGTAGGGTAAAAGATTGCCCGTCAAGAAAAGAGGAAAACAACATATGCAATCAAAAGAATTCATCAAGAAACAGGTAAAGAGTTTTGTTTCTGCCACAAACCCCGAACAGTATTTGGAGTTGGCCGAGAGCGAGCACTCATTGATTATCTTAGATGTACCTATCAAAGATTATATGCTTGCTGAGATTGCTCGATTAGTTGAAGATAATAATGCTAGAATAGTCCGAATGGAAGCATTTCCGCTAGAAGATGGAATAAGTTTGCTTGTTTCACTGAAAATGGATGTTACCGATATCTCGGCAGTGCTCAGAAGTTTTGAGCGTTTTAACTACAATGTAGTTTACTATTTCATGCGAGAAGGCGAAATGAACGAAAGCTACGAAGATAGATTGAAAGAGTTGATGCTCTATTTAGATATGTAATCTCTTTTTTTAGTTATCTAAAGTTGTCGAAGAGATAAACCGCAAAAATCTTGCAAAAACCACATGATGTAAATATAACAATGAAGCGATGAGGATAGTATTATTTGGTAATTTATATAATGATAAGCCTGAGGAATATGAAAACCAGTTTTATGCTATTTGCCAGAAGATTAAAAATCACTGTATAGATATATTTCTGCCCACTGTTTTCTTTAATACACTGTCGGATGGGTTGAAAGAGAAGATAGAATCTTTCATTCATCTTTTTGATGGATCTATCCCCAAGGTCGATTTGGCATTTAGTATTGGAGGTGATGGTACTTTTCTAAGAACTGCCACTGATGTTGCTTATCACAAAATCCCTATTCTGGGTATAAATACTGGAAGACTTGGTTTTTTAGCCGATATTAAGTTCGAGGACTTAGACAAAACACTTGACGAAATCTTCAATAACAACTACCGCATCGAGATGCGTATGTTACTTAAAACTACTGCTATTACCTCTTCAATGGAAGGTAAAACATTGCGTAAAGACTTTGCCAACTATTCACTCAACGAAGTAGCTATCTTAAAGCAAGACACCTCGTCAATGCTTACAATACACGCATTCATCGATGATGAATACTTAACTTCCTATCAAGCCGATGGATTGGTTATAGCAACACCCACAGGATCTACTGCCTATTCTCTAAGTATTGGTGGACCCATCATGGTGCCCACTGCACCCAATATAATCCTCACAGCAATTGCTCCACATAGTTTAAACTCTCGACCTTTGGTGGTTGATAGTATTAGTAAAATAAGCTTAAAGATCGAAAGCCGTAGTAGCAATTATCTTGTCTCTTTAGATGGTGAGTCTCAAACCCTTGATGTCAACACTATACTCGAAATATGTAAAGCCAACTATGCCCAACCCGTTGTGAAACGGTGTGGTCACACATTTTTCGAAACTTTACGCAACAAATTGATGTGGGGTGCGGATATAAGATCATCTGAGAAAATAAAATAATCATAGGCTGGTTTATCCAAAAACAAAAACACACTACTTTTGTTACAGAATAATAATAAGATGACTGTTGGTTATTATCCAATTGTTTAAACACCCAGCTTTTATCTTTTTTTTTCAATGATCACCTAACTCTTTTCGATACTGATAGTACTCAAAGCTATTAAATAGTTGTCAGCACAAAAGAAAACATCAGCGATATGTCGAGTACAACCATTTCTATTATCTTCCTCGTTATATATACAATAGGTCTAGTATCAGTAGGGATATGGAACAGGAAAAGTGAAAGCAGTGAAGCCTTTTTCCTAGCTTCTCGCTCGTTACCGCCTTGGCTTCTATCCATTACTTTTATAGCATCGTGGTGGGGTGGAGGCACAGCTGTCGATCTTGTAGATCATGCCCACCGCCATGGGTTAAGTTCCTTTTGGATCTATGGTGTACCTGTTTTGCTTGCTACTGGGCTAATGTACCTTTTTGCAAAAGGAATAAGAAATGTTTCTACCATTTCGCAGCCTCAATTAATGAATCAGCGCTACAATAGTACCGTTTCATTGTTTCTCACCATCTTCATAGTCATCTTCATGCTGCTCAACACTGCAGTGCAAATAATTGTGGTCGGTAAGTTTTTCGAAGCATTTTTTGATATGAGTTATGCTACAGGGGCAATTCTTGGCACTGCAATAGTCCTAACTTACTCTCTTTTTGGAGGCTTCAAGGGTGTAGTGGTAACAGATTTATTGCAATTCCTATTTTTTTTATTTACTGGTGTTTTTTTATTCTATTTAGCCTTCACCCAGTCGGGTGGCATAGCAGCAGTTAAAGCCACTGCTTTAGCAAACGGAAAGCTAGGATACACTTCCATCTTCACCAATGTATCCGACAATTTGGCTTACGTAATCACTTTTGGTACAGCTTGGATGATACAAGCTAATATATGGCAACGAATATCTGCTGCTAGAAAAGCCGTGGATGCCAAAAAGATGATGCTCTTTAGCTTCATAGCTTTTATTCCTTTATACTTTATGGTAGTCTACACAGGTATGTTTAGTTCTGTAATATATGACACTGTACCCAAGAGTGGCATAGTCCCTACTATGATTAGTAGTCTCTCCAATCCCTATTTAAGCTCTCTTCTTTTTGTAGGATTATGCTCAGCCATCATGTCCACTATGGATTCACTTATCAATACTGGTGCACTCTCTCTTACTGTTGATATTTACCAACGGTATATCGATCCTACAGCCAGCTCGGCACGCAATGTTGTTGTAGGTCGCTTGTCCACTTTAATTATTGGATCTGTTGCTTTGATTATAGCATTGCAAATACGATCTGTGTTAACCATTGCTTGGATAGGATCCGATTTTCTCACAAGTGGTGCATTCATTCCTTTGGTATTAGGTTTCTTGTGGGTGAGAGGAACATCTAAAGCCGCTATTGTTTCAATGCTGTTTGGTTTGTCATTCTCCACTTACAATCTAATGGTAGCCTTGGGAGCTAATCTCCCTGTAGCTTGGGATATAGCTTCTGCAGAGCAAGCCATCATTGGTATATTAGGATCATTGTTCTTGTACGTTGGTATAAGTCTTTTCACCAAAGGTGATATAGCAAAAAGCAAAGATTTTGTTAGGAGAGCTGATATTTTGAACAAGTATAGTTAAATACAAAACTCTTTTTTTCAGCATAAATATAAAAAATCCGCAGCTCTACTAAAAGAACCACGGATATTTTTATTTGTCTAAAACTTATATTGCAAAGTCTATAATCTATACCAAGAAACCCAGTAATATACCAGCTGCAACTGCTGAACCGATAACACCGGCTACGTTAGGACCCATTGCATGCATGAGTAAATAGTTGCTTGGATCGTAACTTTGACCTACAACATGTGATATTCTTGCAGAGTTGGGTACGGCTGATACTCCAGCACTTCCAATAAGTGGATTGATTTTGTTGCCATCTTTCAAGAAGAGGTTCATAAACTTCACAAACAGTAGACCAGCACAAGTAGCAATAACAAATGAAATTGCTCCAATTGCAAATATCTTTATAGATTGGAATTTTAAGAATGTAGTTGCTTGTGTTGATGCTCCCACTGTCATTCCTAGTATTATTGTAACAATATCAATAAGCGGTCCGCGAGCAGTTTCTGCCAGTCGTCTGGTAACACCCGATTCTTTCAATATGTTTCCGAAGAAAAGCATACCTAAAAGAGGCAAACCAGAAGGAACCAAGAATGTTGTTAGAAGCATACCTACAATTGGGAAAATAATTTTCTCAGTTTGCGATACAGCACGAGGAGTCTTCATTCTTATTACACGTTCTTTTTTAGTAGTAAGCAATTTCATAAATGGAGGTTGCAATACAGGTATCATAGCCATGTATGAATAAGCCGAAATAGCAACAGCACCCAAAAAATTAGGAGCTAATCTCGATGTTAAGAAAATTGCGGTAGGCCCGTCAGCACCGCCAATAATACCAATAGCTCCAGCTTCGTTTGGCTCAAATCCCAATTGCAATGCAATGAAATAAGCACCAAAGATACCAAATTGGGCTGCCGCCCCCACAAGCATCAGCTTAGGATTGGATATAAGCGCTGTAAAGTCTGTCATAGCACCTATTCCCAAGAATATGAGGGGTGGATACCAGCCTTTTACTACACCTTGATAGAGAATGTTCAATACTGAGCCTTCTTCATAAATACCAATATCCAGATTGGCCAATTCGTTAAAGGGAACATTCCCAATAAGAATACCAAATCCGATTGGAATTAGTAGAAGAGGTTCATATTCGTATTTCACTGCTAGGAAAATAAAGAATATACCAATTACTATCATCGCCAAATGGCCAATGGTAGTATTAGCAAACCCAGTGTTTTCCCAAAACATTGAAAGATTGTCAGTTAATGATAATAAAGTATTCATGTGTGTCCTCTTTTTTTATCCTATTACTATTAGTTCAGTTCCCTCAAGCACCGATGCTCCTTTTTCAACTGAAATCTTTGAGATAGTTCCATCAGAAGGTGCAGCAATATTATTTTCCATTTTCATGGCTTCTAATACAATTAGTGTTTGACCTTTTTTGACTACGTCACCAGCTTTAACTTTTATGTCAAGTACCACACCCGGTAGAGGAGCGTTTATTACAGCACTACCTGCAGCAACAGCCGTACGTGTTACTGTTGGTTTAGGGGCAACTTCTTTTTGATCGGAAGATGGAACCTGTCTTTGAATACTAGATATAGTTTTTTTCTTTTTCGGCTCAAGCTCCACCATATAGGGTGTGCCATTTACCTCTAATTCCACAGACTCTTCGTCTGATTTTTGCACAACTACTCTGTAGGGAGAGCCATTGATTTTATATTTAAATACTTTCATAGGAATTATATTATTTCTTTTATTTTTCTATTATTATTTTTTAGAACGAATGAGATTGATTTTACTTAGTCAAATTTACATCTGATTATTTTGGCAATTGTCTCAAACTGTATATCTTGGAGCTCCAAGGAGAGTAGTTTCTTTTAACTTCGTCAATGGTTAAGATAGTTGATTCCACATCATGCATATCTTGGTTCAGTTCGTGAATAGCTGCCGAAATAGCTGCTAATACCTCACCCGATAATTCATGATCTTCATCTGCAACCCCACTTTTACCGCTTTCTATTGCTTTGCGTCTTGTCAACCATTTTGCGGTTTTTCCTGTAAACTTAAAAGCTATAAAGAGAATAAGCAAAGCCATAAACACTACAAACATAGCAGTTATGGTCATCATTCCTCCCCAAGGGTCATTTTCTTTTAGCGCCACTATTTTAGGGTTTTCACCTTCCACAAAGTTATTGCTACCTGGTGTCACTCGTGTCAAAACAGAAGCTAAATAGCCAGTCTTGTCATTTTTTATACCATCTTGTTCGTAGCCATAGCTTTGGTCTGCCAGCATTCCGGCAGGTATAGTCAGTTCGTCAATCAACGTTTCGCCATCAGACTCATACAAGGCAATATAGTTTTCTTTGTTGGGATCCAATTTAAAGTTCAAATGGAATGTTCCATTCGAAGGCTTATTGTCGGCCCAGAAAATTGCATGTTGATGAGGTTTTAGTTGCGTTTTGATATCTCCACGCGGAACGGCATACTTCTTCGTATCATTGGGGTCGTTGGTAATGAAAATACTCGACAACTCTTGTGTTCTAGTTGTGTTGTTGTATATCTCAATCCAAGCATTTCTCTCTCCAAAATCGTCGGTGAATCCTTCTATATTTTCCACCACCACTTCGTTGATTACTAAATCTGACCTATCAAATTTTTCGTTGCAGGCAGCAAATAGTAATAACGATATTGCAAGGATGGATAGTTTTATTTTATCTGTCATATTCTATATCTTCTTTATTATAAAGGCATGTTGTCGTGTTTCTTTGCAGGGTTCACCAGTTTCTTGGTTCTAAGTTGTTGCAAAGCTCTAATAACACGGAAACGAGTATTCCTTGGTTCAATCACATCGTCAATGTAACCATAACTAGCAGCTTGATATGGGTTCGCAAAAAGATCTGTGTATTCGTCCTTTTTGGCTTGCATCACTTCTGCTTTCTTCTCAGGAGTGTCTTGTGCAGCAATTTCTCTACCGTACAATACCTCTACAGCTCCGTCGGCTCCCATCACAGCAATTTCGGCTGTTGGCCATGCATAGTTGATATCGCCACGTAGTTGTTTGCAGCTCATCACAATGTGAGCACCACCATAAGATTTTCTGAGTGTAATAGTTATTTTTGGAACAGTTGCTTCGCCATAAGCATAAAGCAATTTAGCGCCATTCAAAATTACGCCTCCATACTCTTGAGCTGTACCTGGAAGGAATCCGGGAACATCTACAAGCGTGACAATAGGAATATTGAAAGCATCGCAAAAGCGAACAAAACGAGCGGCTTTGCGTGAAGCATTAATATCTAATACACCAGCTAAGTATTTTGGCTGATTGGCTACAATACCAACCGACTGTCCATTGAAACGAGCAAAACCTACAATAATATTTTTCGCATAATCAGCGTGTACTTCCAAAAACTCTCCTCCATCGATTATTGCACCAATTACCTCATACATATCGTATGGTCTGTTAGCACTATCAGGAATTATTTCATTCAGTCCGTCCTCGTATCTATCGATAGGGTCGTCTGTTTTTCTAAGCGGGGTTTCCTCTAAATTGTTTTGAGGTAAGAAGCTGAGTAGGTTTCGAACAAGCGACAGACCATCCTCTTCAGTATCTACTGCAAAATGAGCAACCCCCGACTTGGTGCTGTGCACTTGTGCACCACCCAATTGTTCTTGCGTTACATCTTCACCAGTTACAGATTTCACTACTTTAGGACCTGTGAGGAACATGTATGACGTGCCTCTAGTCATGATGGTGAAGTCGGTAAGGGCAGGTGAGTAGACAGAACCTCCTGCACAAGGACCAAATATTCCTGATATTTGAGGAATTACACCCGATGCAAGAATGTTGCGTTGGAAAATCTCGGCATAACCAGCCAAAGAGTTCACTCCTTCTTGAATTCTGGCACCACCCGAGTCATTGATACCAATAACTGGTGCACCCATTTTCATGGCTTGATCCATTACCTTGCAAATCTTGAGTGCAAGAGTTTCAGATAATGAACCACCAAACACAGTAAAGTCTTGTGCAAAAATGTAAACCAAACGACCATCAATGCTTCCGTAGCCTGTTACAACGCCGTCGCCCAGAAATTTAGTTTTCTCCATTCCAAAGTTAGTCGAACGATGCTCAACAAACATGTCGAACTCTTCGAAGCTTCCTTCGTCTAAGAGCATATCGATACGCTCTCTGGCTGTGTACTTACCTTTGCTGTGTTGCGCTTCAATTCTTCTTTCACCGCCACCCATTCTAGCTTTTTCGCGTAGCTGAATCAGGTGT
>SMEQ01000195.1_pt1 | contig 19636 bp, 12 predicted proteins | sample 2456281 | NCBI WGS metagenome assembly SMEQ01 (sample SAMN10132596, study PRJNA489261) | soil metagenome | isolation source: day1 antibiotic-loamy sand soil ammended with raw manure from dairy cow... | place: USA | collected 2015-04-01
GTTTGGATCGTTCCAACATCTGCAACGATTACTGCTGGAACGCAAATTACAGCTACAAACACACCAGGTGCCCATCAAGTAGGAGGTGATTTTAACAATGAAACAGCCTGGGTTGTTAATGAAAGTTTCGTTTTACCAGCTTCTTTTTCAGGTACCACATCCCGTCTTGTTTTTGAATGGAGAAATGATAGCGGTAGTGGTAACCAATCACCTGCAGCTATTGATAACGTGAGTATTTCTGAGATTTTATGTTCAGCGCCAACAGCATTGACCGCAATTGCAACTGAAACTTCCGCTGATTTGTCTTGGACAGAAAACGGAACTTCAACTGATTGGGATATTGAGTATGGACCGGTCGGATTTACTACAACAGGTACGCCAACTACATCTGTATCTTCTAATCCTACAACAATCTCAGGATTAAGCGCCAGTACAACGTATGACTATTACGTAAGGTCTGTTTGTTCACCAACAAGTGAAAGTGCTTGGGTTGGACCATTTACATTCACAACTACACAAATTCCTGCAGTATTACCTTACACAGACGACTTCTCTTCGAATGAATGGATGGCAGTTAATGGTACGCAAAACAACAAGTGGTTTGTTGGAAGTGCAGCTGGTAATCCAGCGAATGGTTTGTATATCTCAAATGACAACGGAGTTACGAATGCATACACAACAAGTGGTACGTCTGTAACGCACGCTTATAGAGACATTGATTTTCCAGCTGGCGGTAATACTTTTAACTTGAGTTTTGACTGGAAAGCGAACGGTGAAGGATTTGGCAGTTTTCCATATGACTACTTTACAGTTTGGGTAGTTCCAACAACAGCAACGATTACTGCTGGAACTCAAATCTCAATTTCAAATACCCCTGATGCCGTGCAACTAGGCGGTATCTTTAACAATAAAACGACTTGGGTAATTGGTGAAAACTTTGTTATACCTGCTTCTTTCTCAGGAACGACATCACGTTTAGTTTTTGAGTGGAGAAATGACATTAGTGGTGGTGCTCAATCACCAGCAGCTATTGACAACGTAAATATTTTTGAAATCTCTTGTGCAGCACCAACTGCATTGACAGCAGATAACATCACGACAACAACATTTGATTTTGGATGGACTGAAGAAGGAATATCTTCTGATTGGCAAGTAATGTACGGGATAGCTGGATTTGCTCCAAATGCGGGTACAGTAGTATCTGCTACTACTAACCCAATTTCAATTACAGGACTTCAGGCTTCTACTAATTATGACTTCTATGTAAGAAGCATTTGTAGCCCAACAGATTCAAGTACATGGTCTGGACCTTTATCGGTTAGTACCTTGTGTGGGCCTATTTCTGTGTTGCCATGGACTGAAAATTTTGACAACATGACTTCTGTTGGATATGATGTTTTCCCGCTGTGTTGGGTTGCAGAAACTACATTTGAGTGGAATACAAGCAATTCACCAACATCTGGCTTTAACGCTGGGCCGTTGTCTGGATCAAATTACCTGAAAGTAGATTATTGGAGTGACTCTAAAATCTGGACACCGGAATTTGAATTGGTTGCTGGAGAGACATATGAGTTTTCTTTTAGTTGGGCCGGTGACGGTGAAGCTTCTTGGGAAGGTTCTGTCTTTGTGAACGATTCACAAACTAGTTCAGGTGCAACAATGTTAGGAACAAGTTTTATTGAAATCGGAGATGCAAATCCAATGACGTATAGAAATGAAGTATATTGTTTTTCACCAACCGTTAGTGGAGTTTATTCTTTTGGAATTTACGCATACGATGACGATTTTAATTACAGTTCAGATGCGCTAAGTTTTGATGATTTTGCATTAAAACAAGTAGTTTCAGTTCCTGGAGTTAACGGTACTTTAAGCGTTTGTCAGACTGGTTCACTAGTTGATTTGAACGATGTAATAACAACAACTGTTACAGATGGGACATGGAATTTCAATTTAAATCCAAACGCTGTAAATACTGCGGGTATGTTTAATGCCGCTTCTGTTCCAGCAGGAATTCATGACTTCCTATACATTACTGGAGGATGTGCTCCTGACACGACAGTTGCAACAATTACGGTTGTTAAACCTTCTTCTGCAGGTAACGATGGTTCACTAGCAGTTTGTAGAAATCAACCTTTTAATTTGTTACCAGGTTTAGGAGGTAGTATCGATATGGGAGGTGTTTGGTTAGACCCAAATGCGGTTGTTCTACCAAACGGAAATACAACTTCAAGCAATATTCCAGGTCAATACAATTACAAATACATTGTAAGTAACGGTGTTTGTCCAAGTGATACAGCTAAAGTTGTTGTGAATGTTCAAGGTTGTGATTACTTAGGGGTTGAAGATGTGGCACTTGAAGGATTCAACATGTATCCAAACCCAACTTCTAATCTTGTTTTCATTACCAATACAGGTTCAACAGAAGTGTTTAATTACGAAGTATTAGACATGAATGGACGCATTATATTGAAAGCGAATCAAGCAATTGATGGCTCTACAACCACTGAGCTTGATTTAAGCAAAGTAGAAATAGGAGTTTACCTAATTCGCGTATTCAATGAACACGCTGACAAAACATTCCGATTAGTGAAAAACTAAATTGGAATAATAATTAATCAGAAAAAGATCGCTAGAAATAGCGGTCTTTTTTTGTTATAAATAGTCATATTGTTTTTGCAAATACTTCACACATTGAAACTTTATATTGACATAGCTGAGAATGCTCGTTCAAAGCCTGTTAATGTTCATTCATAAGGTTGTTTTTTTCATTTTCCGATACAATGGTTTATATTTGATATAACTAATGTTAACAAAAACAAAAACAAATGAAAAAAGACTACAAACGTAGTTTGCTTCCATGGTATGGAACAAACTATATCCAAAAGTTACTTAAACTTTTCAATCTATCCAGTTCTCGTTTTTCTATTAATCCTTTAATAAGAAATGAATCTACTAAGGCTTCAATGCTTTCGAAAAAGAGATATAAGAAAACCCCTCATTTTCTTGTCTTTTCCTTGTCGATTTTATTGAGTTTCTCTTCTTATGGACAGTTGGGAACAATTCAAATTGGCTCAGGAACAACAACTACTTCTGGCTCTACGGCCATACCGGTGACAAATTACGACTATGCTTATAGCCAACAAATTGTATCAGCTTTTGAATATGCAGCGGGTGGTGGGGCAATCGGAAACATAACGAAGATCCGGTACTATTTTACCACAGTTGGAACTCCTTCAAATTATGACAATTGGACGGTTTACCTTGCCAATACGACCAAGACTTCCTTCGATTCAGCAACTGATTGGTTGCCCTTGGCTCAACTAACAGAGGTTTTTAGTGGAACGATTGTTCCTGTTGCAGGTGGATGGTCAGAGATTACTTTCACCGCTCCATTTAATTACACAGGAGGAAATTTGATTGTTGCGGTAGATGAAAACTCTATAGGCTGGTTGGGAAGTCCGACTATCTTGTCTTACCCATCTTCTACCAATAGTGGTATTATGTTTAGAGATGATGGAAATAACCCAGACCCATCAACTCCTCCATCCGCATATGAAAGAAAATCCCTTTTAGCTCAACTTCAATTTGAAGGTACTTTGGCCTCCTGTCCTCCACCAGCTAACTTAACATTAGCTGCTTTAACTGCTACGACGGCTAGTTTAGAATGGACAGAAGTTGGAACTTCAACTGATTGGGACATCGAGTATGGTTTAACAGGATTTACTCCAACGGGTACCCCAACCGCATCTGTTACCGATAACCCAACTTTGATTTCAGGATTAGCAGCGAGTACGGCTTATCAATATTATGTGAGATCCAATTGTAGTGCGAGTGATATGAGTGCATGGGTAGGACCGTATGGTTTTACAACTCCATGTGTAGCTGCTGATATACCTTTTTTCGAAGGCTTTGAAACGGGGTATACAAGCTCAGCAGCAGTTGCTGGATGTTGGTCGCAACAGCAAGTCTCAGGAACTTCAAAATGGACCGCCAATACCTTAACCTCCAACTCAAGAACTCCTCGAACAGGGACTTTTAACGCAACGCTCAAGTATAGCAATGAAGCTTGGATGTTTCAAGGAATGAATTTAATTGCAGGTACAAATTACCTTGTTAAGTTTTACGCCAAACAAGATGGAACTTCACAAACTGACGCTACGATAAGCGCTTCTTTTGGAATGACTCCAAATGCTGCTGCTATGACATCGGTTGTTATTCCTTCATCAGGTTTAACCTCCGGGAATTATCAAGAATTTGTCGGGTATTTTAATCCAACAGTTTCTGGAGTCTATTTTTTAGGGTTTCTCGGATCCAAGTCGTTTGCAGATTGGTACTTAATGATCGATGATATTTCAGTTGAAATAGCCCCTTCATGTGCAGCGCCGACTCAAGTGACTGCGAATGCAGTTACAGCGACTACCGCTGACTTTACTTGGTCTGAAAATGGAACAGCTTCAGATTGGGAAATCGAATACGGAATAGCTGGCTTCACGCCAACGGGTACACCAACTGCTGCCGTTACTTCCAATCCGACAACTGTTTCAGGTTTAAATCCATTTACAACGTATTCTTATTACGTTCGTTCTATTTGTAGTCCTACTGATTACAGCAGTTGGTCTGGACCCTATACGTTTGCAACAACCTGTTTGGCAGCTGATATTCCTTTCTTTGAAGGATTTGAAACTGGATATGTTCATGATGAAGTTGTTGAAGGATGTTGGATTCAAGAGCAGCCATCTTCTACTTATCAATGGACTGCAAATAATACATTCACGACCTATAACAGAACTCCAAGAACAGGGACTTGGGACGCAACACTTCGTTGGGGAGGAAACTCATGGATGTATCGAGGAATGAATTTGACAGCAGGAACAATGTACTTGGTGAAGTTCTATGCAAGACAAGACAATGCGAATGCAGCGTATGCAAACATTGAAGCTTTTTTTGGGACGTCTTCAAATGCAGCTTCAATGACTGACGTTGTAATTTCGAATACTTCTTTAGTAAATGGTGAATACCAAGAGTTTGTTGGCTATTATACTCCTGCTGCTTCTGGTTTGTATTACATAGGTATTCATGGAAGTATTACTTCGAGTCCATATTACATTACTTTAGATGATATTTCAGTGGAGGTGGCACCAACTTGTGCTGCGCCCACAGTAATAAGCGCAACAAACATTACATCAAGTTCTTTGGAACTGTCTTGGACAGAAAATGGAACTGCTACCGATTGGGAAATTCAATACGGTTTAGGGAACTTTGTTCCAAATACGGGCCCCTCTATTGAGACGAACACAAACCCACACGTTGTTACAGGACTTGTACCAGCTTCGACGTATCGCTTTTATGTTCGAACAATATGCAGTTCAACAGACTCAAGTACATGGTCTGGCCCATACACTGTTTCTACGGAATGTGCACCAATTACTACACTTCCATGGACTGAAAACTTTGACAACATGACAACGTTGGGAACAGCATTTTTTCCTTTATGTTGGTTGAACGAAAACCCAAGTCCAGCGGTATGGTCGACAACAAGCGCTCCACTTTCAGGTTTAACAGCAGGACCACTTTCAGGTCCAAACTACCTGAGAATTAGATACAGTTCAGATGCAACGATGTGGACTCCTGAATTTGCGTTGGAGGCCGGAGAAACATACGAACTTACATTCAATTGGGCAGGCGATGGAAATAATTCATGGGATGGAGCTGTATATGTAAATGGTTCGCAGTCTTCTACAGGTGCTACGATGCTTGGGACTGCATTCGTTGAAAATGGTAATCCGACAACTTTCAATTACCAACAAGAAACCTATTGCTTTTCGCCAACAACAAGTGGTGCATACTCCTTTGGAATTCATGTTAAAGAAACTGATTTTAACTGGTACATGAGTTTCGATGATTTTAAATTGAAAAAAGTGGTTGCTGTACCCGGTATAGACGGATCTTTGAGCGTATGTCAAACTGGTTTGCCAGTTGATTTAAACGACGTGATTACAACCGCAGTGACAGATGGTTCGTGGAACTTTAATTTAAATCCGAATGCTGTAGATGCTGCTGGTATGCTCAATGCCGCTTCTATCCCAGCTGGGGCTCATGACTTCTTGTATATTATTGGTGGATGTATTCCCGATACGACGACTGCGACGATTACAGTGGTTGAGGCTTCATCAGCGGGTAATGATGGTTCGCTTGCAGTTTGTAGAAACCAGCCTTTCAACTTACTGCCTGGTTTAGGAGGGAGCGTTGACATGGGAGGTGTTTGGACAGATCCAAATGCAACTGTTGTACCAAACGGAAATGCTACATCAGGTAACATTCCTGGTCAATACAATTACAAATACATTGTGAGTAACGGTGTTTGCCCAGATGATACAGCGAAAGTTGTTGTGAATGTTCAAGGATGTGATTATTTAGGATTAGAAGACCTGGCTTTTGAAGGATTCAACATGTATCCTAACCCAACTTCTGATGTGGTTTTCATCACAAATACAGGTTCAGTAGAAGTGTTTAACTATGAAGTTTTAGACATGAATGGCCGTGTGATCTTGAAAGCGAATGAAGCGATCAATGGTTCAACAACCACCGAACTCAACTTGAGGAGTTTAGAGGTGGGTGTTTATTTGGTACGTGTCTTCAATGAAAGTGCAGATAAAACCTTCCGCGTAGTGAAAAACTAAACTGGAGAAACAAAAAATCAAAAAGGATCGCTAGAAATAGCGGTCCTTTTTGATTTTTTATCCAATGGGTTGGTAATGTCATAATTTATTACGTAATTTACATATCTAAAAGTAGCCCCATCTTCTATATGAAAAATGTTTTATCTTTTCTATTTATATTATTAATTTTTGCATCGTGTTCCAATTGGAAATATGGCGGAAAATCTAAGCCTCAAGGAGGTGAGGTGAAGTATGTGGAAGTAGTTCTTGATAAAAACAAAGTAGATCTTATTGTCTTTGATATTTCAACTCCTGATAGTAGAAGTCTTGCTGTGGAAAATGGAACTGAATTACAAAAAAAATCCATTTATTCAAAGTCAAGAATTAAATTAAATGATTCTGTTAAATTTGAAGTTGAGAAAGACAATTATTGGATACCATACCAAGATAAAGTAGTTGAAAACGAAGACTCCCTAAGACGGCAAGATGAAATTTTAGCACAGGTTGTAAAAACGGAACGGGAAGCCAAAAAAAGCACTGTTTTTGGAATCATCGGAACGGTCTTATCTATTACTCCTGCATTTATTGTTGGTTTCTTCTTTTCTATTAGCGCATTGAAAAAGAGTACAAGTGCTTTACGAGAAAGGTATATCACCCCCAAAGGGTTAAAGCATGCAAGAATTGGATTGATTTTCTCAATTATTGGTCTGGTTCTTTCGTCTATCTTAATCCTTATTTTATTTTTCGCACTCCTTGTTTTACTTGCTTTTCTATAAACAAATAAATGAAAGCTATAATTAGTGTCACCAATGACTTGTACACGGATCAACGAGTTCATAAAGTGTGTTCTTTTATTCAGAGTCAAGGATATGAAGTGCTACTTGTCGGTAGACTTAGAAAAGACAGCTTGGATTTAAAGCGGGATTATGAAACCAGGCGATTTAAACTTCCTTTTGATAAAGGTCCGCTGTTTTATGCATCCTATTCATTGCGTTTATTTTGGTTTCTTCTTTTTTCTCGATGCGATGTTTTGGTTTCAAATGACTTAGATACCTTACTTCCAAATTATTTAGCAAGTAAAATCAAACGGAAAAAACTGGTTTACGACTCACATGAATACTTTACAGAAGTTCCAGAATTGGTCAATCGACCTAAGGTCCAAGCAGTATGGGAGCGCATAGAAAACGGAATATTTCCTAAATTGAAAAATATTTACACGGTAAATCAATCCATTGCTTCTAAATATGAGGCAAAATACGGAGTTCCTTTATTGGTGGTTCGAAATATTTCTCCAACATGGAAACCAGTCCAATTGAAAAGCAAAAAAGAGCTGGGGATTCCAGAGAATAAGTTTGTGCTTATTTTCCAAGGGGCGGGTATAAATATCGATCGAGGTGGTGAGGAGGCTGTTCTTGCTATGCGGCATTTAGAAGGTGCTGTTTTACTCTTTGTTGGCGATGGCGATGTAGTTGCTGAATTAAAGAGAATGGTTTCAGACTTGAGACTGCAAGACAAAGTGTTTTTCTTTGGAAAGAAGCCGTATTTGGAAATGATGAATTTTACCCATCACGCAGATTTAGGACTGACTCTAGACAAAGACACCAACATCAATTACCGTTTTTCATTACCCAATAAAGTGTTTGATTACTTGCATGCAAATACACCAATTTTAGCTTCAGACTTAATCGAGGTGAAGCGAGTTGTGGAAGGCTATGAAATTGGGAAAATAACCAAAAGTCATGACCCGTTGAAACTGGCAGAAATCATTCAAGAAATTCAATCCAATCCAAACCAACTTGCTCACTGGAAAGCAAATTGCTTCCAAGCTTCTCAAATGGAGAGTTGGGAAAGTGAAGTCCAAAAGCTAGCACAATTTTATCCCCAGGTAAAATGAATTTCAGTTTAGAAAATCTCCTTTTAAAATTAAGGATTAGTCTTTTTTAATTTTGTATCTTTAACAGGAATTAAATAAAGAAATGAAATTAGAAACTTTACACATCGTCTCACTAGATGTTCCTGTTCCTGCCGATTATGGCGGAGTTATTGACATTTATTTCCGAGCGAAAGCTGTTAAAGATTTAGGAGTTAAGGTTATTTTACATTGCTTTGAATACGGTCGCAGTACTAATCAAGACTTTTCTGAAATTGCAGATGAGGTTTTTTTTTACAAACGAAAAAAATCTATTTTAGATAACTTAAAGTCAGATCCTTTCATCGTAACAACGCGTAAATCGGAAGAGTTAGTTATACGTCTGTTGCGAGACAATTATCCTATTTTGCTCGAGGGTCATCATTGTGCGGGACTATTAAACGATTCAAGATTAAAAAATCGGAAGCGGTTTGTTCGCGTTCACAACGTGGAATGGATGTATTACAAAGCATTGTCAAACAGTTCAACATTCACCTGGAGAAAATCATTTTTTAAAAGTGAAAGTAAAAAGTTGAAGAAGTTTGACGCAACACTTGCTCATGCAGACGGTTTGTTTTGCTTGAGTACAACTGAATTAGAATATTACCAAAGAATTAATTCTTCGAGTTATTTATGGCCCGTTGGATGTAATTTGGAGAAAAAACCGAACGTTCCAACTGGTAACTATGCCCTCTTTCATGGAAATCTAAGTGTGGTTGAAAATGAAAAGTCTTTGCGTTGGATTATGGATGTATGGGTTAATAATAAATTAACGATGCCTTTGGTTGTAGCAGGAAAAAATCCGAAATCGGATTTGAAAAAACTGTTTGCGAAGCATTCTTTTGTGAAGTTAATTCAGAACCCAAGCAATGAAACAATGACAGAACTAATCAGTGGTGCTGAAGTAAACCTATTGATAACTTTCCAATCTACGGGTGTAAAACTGAAATTATTGAATGCGCTAGTTCAAGGAAAAAAATGCATTGCCAATCCTTTGATGATTGAAGGAACAGATTTAGGGAGATTTTGTGAGGTGATTGATGATGAGAATGAACTGGCGGCTGCATTGCAAAATGCGAAAACCATTGGCAAAGATGAGCTTGAAGATAGAATGAAGTACCTGCATGCACATTTCAATGTTGTGAAAAACACAGAGCTAGCGTTAGAAACAATCAAAAACAAAGTGTTTTAGCTGGCCTGGAATTGACGAGGCTAATTCCAACCGTTATTTCTGACATCATTCCCAATGATTTAGTTACCTTTGTATTTCAAATTATAGAATTTTAATAGATGAGTTTACTGACTGTTGGGAGTGTTGCGTTTGATGCAATTGAAACTCCATTTGGAAAAACAGATAAAATTATTGGTGGTGCTGCAACTTACATTTCATTGGCAGCTTCTTTTTACAAGAAAAACCAAAACATTGTTGCCGTTGTTGGCGATGATTTCCCTAAATCGATGCTTGATTCTTTATCCTCAAAAGGGGTAAATTTAGATGGTCTTCAAATTAAAGAAGGTGAGAAATCATTTTTTTGGTCAGGAAAGTATCACAACGACATGAACACACGTGATACTTTAATCACGGAGTTGAATGTATTGGAAAACTTTGATCCAATCATCCCAACATCTTACCAGGATTGTTCTTACCTGATGCTCGGGAATTTGAGTCCACAAGTACAAAGTACGGTTGTAGATCGAATGAACGAACGTCCAAAGTTAATTGCGATGGATACCATGAATTTCTGGATGGACATCGCCTTGGATGATTTGAAAATGACGTTGGAAAAAATTGATTTGTTGATTATCAACGATGAAGAGGCAAGACAATTGTCAGGAGAAAGTTCTCTGGTAAAAGCATCTCAAGTCATTCGCGATATGGGTCCAAAATATTTGATTATTAAAAAAGGAGAACACGGAGCATTATTGTTTCACGGTGATCAAGTTTTTGCTGCACCAGCTTTACCTTTGAGAGAAGTTTTTGATCCAACAGGAGCAGGTGATACTTTTGCAGGTGGATTTATGGGGTACATTGCCAGTACAGATGATGTTTCGTTTGAAAACATGAAACGTGCAATCATTGTGGGTTCTGCTTTAGCTTCTTTTTGTGTTGAAAAGTTTGGAACAGAGAGATTGGCACAAGTAACGCCAGAATTATTGGAAGAACGAATTCAACAATTCGTGGCGCTTTCTAATTTTAATATGGTTTATCAGATCGTTTAATTCCTGGGATGATGGAGAAGGTTGATTTTATTGAGCAGCTAAAAGCACTCGTTGAAACTGAAGAAGTTCTTTCAGTAAGTAGAGAGGTGAATGAATTAAAAGTTCGCTTCGAAGATTTTTGTATTGAACAAGAACGGTTGCAGCAAGTTGCGACCTTGGAAGCTCAAGAGAAAGACTTGCCAATTGAAGAGGATGATGGCTCATTGAAAGCGCTAAAAGATGAATTTTATCAAATTTATGGTGATTTCAAGACAAAAAAAATAGCAGCTTCTACCTCTAAGAAATTAGAACAAGAGGTGAGTTTGCGCGTGCGAAAAAGTTTAATCGAGCGGCTGCGTTTGTTGATTTCCGAAGAGGAAAACATTGGAGTAGCCATTTCTAAATACAAGGAAATTCACGAAGCTTGGAAAGCAGCAGGAGATGTGGAGCGTGATAAAAGACAAGCCATTCAGGCTGAGTTTTCCAATTTGCTCGAGTCTTTCTTTTTCAACATCAAAATATACAGAGAATTAAAAGACCACGATTTGAAACGGAATTTTCAAATCAAAGAAGAGTTGGTGGCAAAAATAAAAGCTTTGCTTGATGTCGAAAACATCAAAGAAGTTGAAGCGGCAATCAAAGCTCTTCAAAACGAATTTGATGAAACAGGTCCAATCCCACAAGAAGAATGGGAAGGCTTAAAAGAAACGTATTGGGAAGCAGTAAAAACTGTCTACACTAAAATAAAAGATTTTTACGATATAAAACGCGAGGAACTACGCGTAAACATCGAGAAAAAACAAGCGCTTTTAAAAGAAGTTCAGGAATTCAACGCGAATATCGGCGAAGTGAAGTCTACAAAAGAATGGGAAGAATTAACGCGTATTTTACTCGGTTTTCAAGATGATTGGAAAAAAATCGGGTTTGGAACTAAAAGAGAAAACGAAGAGCTCTGGATTTCGTTTAGAACAGAATGCGATCAGTTTTTCGCGAATAAAAAGTCATTCTTTGAAGTCATAAGACAGGAACAGTCTAAGCTTGCAGAGGCAAAAAGAAAGCTAATCGACAAAGTGATTGCTTTAAAAGATTCAACAGAATGGAAGACGACCACCGAGGCGATTGTTCGCATCCAGAATGACTGGAAAAAGACGGGTCACGCAGGACAGCGCAATGAGCAACTTTTGTGGAAAGAATTTCGGGGAGCTTGCGATGCTTTCTTTAATTCAAAGCAAAAGCATTTTGAAGAAATGGATCTGTTGAATGAGCAAAATCTAGTTGCCAAAAAAGCGTTGATCGAAGAGATTAAAAGCCATGTTCCTTCTGAAAATAAAAGCGAGACACTGCAAAAATTAAGAGAATTCGCAAATGCTTTCAGTGCAATTGGAAAAGTTCCTTTCAAAGAAAAGGACGTGATTTACAATGAATATAAGACTGCGATTGACAGTCATTATTCGAAGTTAAAGTTAGAAGGAGCAGAAAAGGAAAAAGTCATGTTTCAGGCGAAAGTAGACTCCTTGAAATCCAGCCCTAACGCCGAAAGAGCATTTGACAATGAGCGAAGAGACGTTCAAAGCAAAATTGCTTTGTTAAAGCAAGAAGTTCAACAATATGAAAATAATCTTGGGTTTTTCGCTAAATCCAAGAATGCAAATCCGATGATTCTTGAGATTGAGAATAAAATCAATGCAGCGAAACGAAAAATTGAAGATCATCAGCGCAAATTAAAAATGCTTAAGCATGAATAAGTCTGTTAATATTCTTTTGTTTTTATTATTCATTCCAACGGCAATTTTGACTGTTTTTGTTGGGTTTGATTTACCGATTAGCTTTCTAAGGCTCAATGGTAGTAATTTCCCCTATGCAAAAGAAGTTTTTTATGTTTTAGCAGGCCTGTTTTTCATTTTGGGAGGAAGAAGGTCTGTTCAAAGATGGTCTGGGTTGAAAATGGTCTCCAGGAAAGGTAAGTTTATATGGGTCAAACCAATGGACGCCAAAAGAGTGGGTAGAATTTACATGTATTTAATGTTAGAGATGGTTTTTCACCTTTTCTTTGCACTTGTGTTATACGGAGTAACACCTTTGTTCTTTCCCATATCTTTGGTGTTTATTATTCTTGCCATGGATCACTTTTTGTTTGCAGTCATTGGAAGGAGCAAGAAATTATTCCGCATAGGAATTACTAAAAATGCACTTGTGTTTGCTGATAGAGAGGTAACGGTGATGTATTTCTCCGGACTGAGAAGGGTGTCTGTTCAACAGCAAAGCTTATACTTTGATTACATTCAAGAGCTACAACTTTCGGCTTCTTTAGACGGAATTTCACAGGAAGATCGCAAAACATTCCGTGAAACTATTGAAAGCATTGTTGATCGAGATGTAGTTTTCTTTTCAGAAGGGTTTAAAGAGATGTAAACGATGTTTCGTGAAACATCGTTTACAAGCTAATCAATTTTTTAGAGTACGGAGGTAAACTGTTTTAAGAATCGAATGTCGTTCTCAGAATACATTCTTAAGTCATTCACCTTGTATTTCAGTTGCGTAATGCGCTCAACGCCCATTCCGAATGCGAACCCACTGTATGTTTTAGAGTCGATTCCAGAAGCATCTAAAACGCTTGGGTCAACCATTCCACAGCCTAGTATTTCCAACCACCCGGTGTATTTACATACGTTGCAACCTTTTGCATTGCAAATCGAGCAAGATACATCCACTTCAGCACTGGGCTCTGTAAAGGGAAAATAAGAGGGGCGGAGTCGTATCTGAGCTTTTTCACCAAACATTTCTTGTGCAAAATAAAGCAAGGTTTGTTTTAAATCTGCAAACGAAACATTTTTATCAATGTAAAGCCCTTCCACTTGGTGAAAGAAACAATGTGCCCGCGCAGATATCGCTTCGTTTCGGTATACTCTTCCAGGTGAAATCGTTCTGATTGGTGGTTTGTCTTTTTCCATCACACGCACTTGAACGGATGAGGTATGTGTTCGAAGTGCCATTTCAGTTTCTCCCTTTTCAATAAAAAAGGTGTCTTGCATGTCCCGAGCTGGATGTTCTGGCGGGAAATTTAAAGCGGAGAAGTTGTGCCAATCATCTTCGATTTCAGGACCTTCAGATACATTGAAGCCGATTCGATTGAATATCTCTATGATTTCAGAACGAACCAAAGATATGGGGTGATGTGAGCCGATCGAAAAATCTTCACCGGGTCTAGAGAAATCAATTTTTTCAGCAACAGATTTTTCTTCAGATAAATTGTCTTTGAATGCATTGTATCTGTTTTCAGCGGTCAAGCGCAATTCATTCATTTTTTGACCAATTTCTTTTTTAGCTTCGTTTGGAACGCTTTTCAATTCGCCAAAGAGTGATTTAATTGCACCTTTCGTTCCTAAGTATTTAATTCTAAAAGCCTCTAGGTCAGATGTGTTTTCAATTTTTTCGGATTGAATTTCTCTGGTTAATGCTGTGATTTTTTCTTTCATATTCTTTCCAAATATAATTGAATTTTAAAGATTAAAAAAAACGAATTGAAGAATTAAAAAAATAATTTTGCAGAATTGAATCCTTTTCGCTTTATTTGTAAATCTTTTAATATATTTTATGCAAATTTAATAAATTAAGAGAGTCAAGTTTATACAAGTTGTATTTTTAACTTAACTTTGAAAACATTAAGACAAATCAACATGAAACAATTTCTTAGAATTACTGCTTTATTATTACTAGTTGTCTCTTTTTCTTCTTTGCAATCTTGTAAAAGAGACCCTTCTGTATTGAAAGTTTATGTTCGTTCTCACAGCAATCAGCTTGTTCCTAGTGCCAAAGTGATCATTGTAGGAGACATTAATTCCAACCCGGCAACTCGTCCATACGTTGATACAGTAATGACGAACTCTACCGGCTTTGCCCTTTTCGATATGACAGAGTATTTTGGTGAAAAAGGAAAGAAAGGTGAAATAGGGTATTTTGACATTATTGTTAAACAAGATACCATTGCCGGTTTTGGTAGAGTTCGATGTAGAGCACACATTACCAATGTTGAAACGGTTTACATGCCGTAAACATATGAATCTAAAGAAAAAATGAATATGAAAAATATTTTATCAAGTACCATCATCGCTTCGTCTATCCTGTTTTCAGGGATGTTTATGATGTCAGGATGCAATAAACAAAAAGATACCATTGCGAAAATTTATGTCCGCGATGCTGCCAATCAGCCGGTAGATGGATGTCAAGTGGTTTTGTATGGTAAATCCACTGAAAACAAGCCTGCAAATGTAAATTTATTTGACACGACTCAAACAAATTCATCTGGTGAGGCCATCTTTAACATGAATGATGTGTACAAAAAAGGAATGGCTGGAGTTGCGATTCTGAATATTGATGCCAAGAAAAACGGTTTACACGGAGAAGGAATTATCAAAGTGGAAGAAGAAGTTACGAGTGAGGCTACGGTGTTTATCCAATAGTTTCCAACAGCATTATCAGCCTTGTTGAAAGCTCCGTGTAAGATTGCACGGAGCTTTTTTGTTGAAACTATTTTCTTCAGGAATTCAAATAAAAAATTCTGGTGAAAGTCATCAAAATATTTCGTACCTTTGTGCACATTTTACATCAGTGAATCAAACCCTTGGATATAAATTTTTAAATGGAAGATAAACATAAGATACAAAAAATGGGCAAAATGAAGTTATCGGAATTTAGTTTCGAATTGCCTAACGAATTGATTGCTGAATACCCACAAGAGCATAGAGATGAAGCTCGTATGATGGTTATTCATCGAAAAACAGGAAAAATTGAACATAAGCTATTCAAGGACTTAATCAATTATTTCAGTGATGGAGATGTTATGATTACCAACAATACCAAGGTTTTTCCCGCAAGAATGTATGGTAATAAAGAAAAAACGGGAGCTAAAATCGAAGTTTTTTTATTGAGAGAATTAAACAGAGAAAGTTTACTTTGGGATGTTTTGGTTGATCCTGCCCGTAAGATTAGAATCGGAAATAAATTGTATTTTGGCGAAGACGAGTCGTTGGTTGCTGAAGTGATTGACAATACAACCTCACGAGGTAGAACCTTGCGCTTTTTGTTTGACGGTTCTTACGAAGAATTTAAAGCAAAAATAACGGAGTTGGGAGAAACTCCTCTTCCGAAATACATCCGTAGAGAAGTTGAAAAAGAAGACGAAGAGCGTTACCAAACAATTTACGCTTCTCAAGAAGGGGCCGTTGCTGCACCAACTGCGGGTTTGCATTTCTCTCGTGAATTATTGAAAAGACTAGAGTTGAAAGGAGTTGACTTTGCTGAAATCACATTGCACATTGGCTTAGGTACTTTCAGAACGGTAGAGGTTGAAGATCTGACGAAACATAAAATGGACTCAGAGCAAGCGATTGTCACACAAGCTTGTGCAGACCGAGTGAATGAAGCAAAAATAAACAAGAAAAGGATTTGTGCAGTAGGAACAACTTCCATGCGAGCGATTGAAACATCAGTTTCTACGGATGGAATGCTGAAGCCATTTGATGGTTGGACGAATAAATTTATTTTCCCTCCGTATCAATTTCAAATTGCAGACAGTTTGATTACCAATTTCCACACTCCTCTTTCCACTTTGTTAATGATGATTTCTGCGTTTTGTGGGCACTCATTGATGATGGAGGCGTATGAGGTTGCAATCAAGGAAAAATACCGTTTTTACTCGTACGGAGATGCGATGTTGATCTTGTAATCGCTTAAAATTATAAAGTATTTGAGTCCCTTTCCATGTTTTTGGGAAGGGATTTTCTTTTTTAAACCAGAACACATGAAATTTCTTACTTTTTTATTCATCAGCTTTAGTGTAATCACATTTGCACAAAAGAAAGTAATCGATCACACAGCCTATAACGACTGGAAGCGACTTGGAGACTCACAAATCTCGAATGACGGGAAATATGTCAGTTATACCATCAAACCGCATCGAGGAGATGGTTATACGTATGTGGTGAATACGGAAACCAATAAAGTTGACTCTTTTTACAGGGCTGTTAATCCGAAGTTTACGGATAACAATTCCTTCTTGGTGTTCAAAATCACACCAGGATTTGACACCTTGAGAACTTGTGAGTTAAATAAAGTCAAAAAAGACAAATGGCCTAAGGACTCTTTGGGGGTTTACCGTCTGCAAGATGGAGAGCTTAAAACTTATCCAGACTTGAAATCATTTTATCTATTAGGCGAAAGCGATGTGATTGTTTACCTGAGTTCATCCAATGAGCTGAAAGAGGGAAGTGAAAAGAAGAAAATCAAGAAGACAAACAAAAAGAAAAAGAAGCCAACTGAAGAGAAAGAAAAGTCAGATGGCGGCTTGATGTATGTCCTGAATGGTGAGTCTATTTCCGGCCCTGTGAAGAATGTAAAAGAGATTTATCCGTCAAAAAAAGGAGCCTTTTTCGCCTATACGCAACATCAAAAAGTGAAAAAGTCAGACAGCGTTATTTTATTTATTCAAGATTATCAATCTGATCAAAAATTGACCATTGAACCAACGTTCTCAAATGTGGGTGGATTGTCTTTCAACGATTCGGGTACTGAACTTGCGTTTACGGCTTCGGTTGATACTGCAAAAGCGAAAAACTACCAATTGTTTCATGTCAATTTAACGTTAAGTACAATCACAAAGCTGATTGACACGACTCATCTGAATTTACCTGAAAATGAACGGGTAAGCGCAAACTTTAAGCCACAGTTTTCTCCAGATGGTACGCGCTTGTTTTTTGGTATTGCGGAGAAGGCAGTCACAGAACCGAAAGACACGTTGTTGGTTTCTGAAAAAGCAGTCCTAGATGTTTGGCATTGGAAAGATGATCGTTTGCAACCACAGCAACTCGTGGAATTGAAAAAGGATTTGAAGAAATCTAAACTTGCCGTATTCGACTTTTCTACGAATGACTTTATTGTATTGGGTGAAGAAGACCTGGAGGTGAGGTTGCCCAAAAATGGAAATCCAGACTTTCTGATTGGATATTCAGTCAAGCCATATCAAAATACGTATAACTGGGAGTATCCATATCGTACCGATGTGTATCGAATCAACGTTGCCACGGGTGAAAAATCTCGAGTTTTAGAAGCTCAAATTTACGGTGCCACTTTGTCGCCGACAGGAAACTATCTGACCTACTTGAAAGAAGAAGAGCAGCAACAATACGTGGTTGACTTTCAGTCAGGTGTAGAGCTGTGTTTGACGTGTTCTGAGGATGTGGAGTGGATGGACGACATCAACGGGATGCCATTTGTTTCCAGTCCGCTAGGTGTGATTGGTTGGGCGAAAGATGAGCGCAGTTTATGGATACAGTCCAAGTACGACATTTGGAGTTATAATTTAGATACGAAAGAACTTAAAAATACAACAAATGGGGAATCGCGAAAAATGCGTTTTTCAATGCGTAAGTGGGAAAAAGACAGCTTGTATTTAGATGCAGAGAATAATTATTTAGTCGCATTTCATGAGGTCGATAAATCCATGTCGGTTTATCGATTTGTCAATAAACTAGAAGAGTTTGAAACGAAAATCCACACCGATCATAAAATAATGGGTTTGAAAAAAGCGAAGCACGCAGAAACGTTTGTTTTTCAAGCGAGCTCCATTCAGGATTATCCAGATTTACAACTTGCCAAGTGGGAGACAAACAAGCTATTTCAGCAAATTTCGTGGACCAATCCGCAACAAAATGAGTACAATTGGGCGACGGTAGAATTGATTGATTGGAAGTCTTATGATGACACTCCGTTGGAAGGATTGCTGTATAAGCCAGAAGATTACGATTCCACCAAAAAGTATCCCTTGTTGGTTTATTTTTATGAGCTGTACAGCGATGATTTACACAATCATTACGCGCCAAGACCGACCGCTTCCATCATTTTTGCAACTGAATATGCTTCAGCTGGTTATTTCGTTTTCATTCCAGACATTCGTTATCAGCCTGGATATCCAGCAAGAGGAGCTTATAATTCCATCATGAGTGGAACGGATTACGTATTGAAAAATTACGCAGCGGTTGACTCGACAAAAATGGGATTACAAGGACAAAGTTGGGGTGGTTATCAAGCGGCACAATTGATTACCATGACCAACCGATACCGGGCAGCGATGGCGGGAGCACCGGTTGCAAACATGTTTTCAGCTTACGGTGGTATTCGTTGGGGAACTGGTTTGAATCGACAATTTCAATATGAAAGAACGCAAAGTAGAATCGGAAAAACCATGTGGGAGTCGCCTGAATTGTACGTGGAGAATTCTCCAATTTTTCATTTGCCAAAAGTAAATACACCTTTATTAATTATGCACAACGATGCGGATGGTGCAGTTCCTTGGTACCAGGGAATTGAATTATTTACGGGTTTAAAACGGTTGGGAAAACCAACTTGGTTGTTGAACTACAACGGTGATGATCACAACTTGATGAAGAATGCAAACCGCATGGATTTAAGCATTCGAATGCGTCAGTTTTTCGATTTTTATTTGAAAGATATTCCCGCGCCAAGTTGGCTGGAGAATGGACTTCCTGCGAAGGAAAAAGGGAAGTCGTACGGTTTAGAAAGAAAATAAACACTGCTGGATAATAGTATATAAATGAACAAATAACAGGGTCTAATTTCAGTTGGAAGAAGAATTTAACACCATCTTGGAAAATATTTACAGGAATATGCTTTCATTAGTTAATTCATCTGATTATATTCGCACCCTTAAATAACATAGTAAAATGGCTCTAATCGGAAAAATTCGAGAAAAATCTTGGTTGTTGATCGTAGTGGTAGGTGTTGCACTTATTGCTTTCATCCTTCCAGAATTAACAAAAGGTAGTACACCTGATTTCGGTCCAGGTTCAGTTGA
>SMEQ01000198.1_pt1 | contig 19504 bp, 13 predicted proteins | sample 2456281 | NCBI WGS metagenome assembly SMEQ01 (sample SAMN10132596, study PRJNA489261) | soil metagenome | isolation source: day1 antibiotic-loamy sand soil ammended with raw manure from dairy cow... | place: USA | collected 2015-04-01
TGTTGGATTTTAACTCCAAAAACCTCTTCGATGGTTGCTTTGATGTTTTGAATTCTTGGATCACAAAACTCGATTACTTCACCCGTATCCGTAACAATCACGTGGTCGTGTTGTTTAGATCCGTGGGATTTCTCAAATTGTGCGATATTTTTTCCAAACTGGTGTTTTCGAACCAAGCTACAAGCCAATAATAATTCAATTGTGTTGTATAAAGTAGCTCGAGATACGCGGTAATTTTGATTCTTCATTTTCACATAAAGTGATTCTACATCAAAATGTCCTTCGTAATCATAAATTTCAGCGAGTATGGCAAAGCGTTCGGGAGTTTTCCTGTGCCCATTTTGTTCGAGATAAGCCGAAAAAATATTTTTAACTGTCGTTTGTAAATCTTTAGTCACCATTTCTTTTGGGAAAATACAAATTTAAGGATTATTTCGATGTCAGGCATCGTGAATGGACTTTCTTTTCACAACTTATCCACAAGTGAAGGATTAAATGATAAAATTAGCGACGAATTGATTTTATGATTAACAATGAAGTTGAAAAATAATGTGCACTGTGAAGATTAGCCACGAATGCACGAATTAAATTGACATACATTCTCAAATTACACGAATGTACGAATAAATGCAAGCATTCTATCTGTGAAATTCGGAGGTGATTTTCAAAAAAACAATCCGTGCATCTGTGGCAAAAAAACACGTAAACACAAACAACCTCTATTTTCAATACAGAAAAAATTCCTCCGAAATTTACATATCTTTGCCGTAACATAGAAAATTGAAACATGAGATCAACGATAGAAAAAGCTTGGGATAATAGAGAATTACTAAAAGAACAACACACACAAGATGTAATTGCACATGTGATTGAAGATATAGATAGAGGTATTTTACGTGTTGCTGAACCAAATGAAAATGGCGAGTGGATCGTCAATGAATGGGTGAAGAAAGCAGTTGTTATGTATTTCCCTATTCGTCAGATGGAAGTGATTGAAGTTGGTCCGTTTGAGTTTCACGATAAAATGGCGTTGAAAACAAACTACAAAGAATTAGGTGTACGCGTTGTTCCGCCTGCAGTTGCTCGTTACGGCGCTTACATTTCAGGCGGTGTAATTTTGATGCCTTCTTATGTAAATATCGGTGCGTATGTAGACGAAGGAACAATGGTGGATACATGGGCAACGGTTGGTTCTTGTGCTCAAATTGGCAAGAATGTTCACTTGAGTGGTGGTGTTGGAATTGGTGGTGTTTTAGAACCTTTGCAAGCTGCTCCAGTAATCATTGAAGATGGTGCGTTCATTGGTTCACGCTGTATTGTGGTGGAAGGAGTTCGAATTGGAAAAGAAGCTGTCTTGGGAGCCAATGTGGTGTTGACTATGTCGACTAAAATCATTGATGTTACGGGTGAAAAACCAGTTGAGATGAAAGGCTATGTTCCAGAAAGAAGCGTGGTTATTCCTGGTTCTTACACCAAAAACTTCCCAGCCGGTGATTTCCAAGTTCCTTGTGCGCTGATTATCGGTCAAAGAAAAGCTTCTACGGATTTAAAAACTTCATTGAATGACGCTTTGAGAGAACATAGTGTGGCAGTGTAAGAAATGCTAATTTTTGAAAAAACAAGAAGCATTTTTAAAAATTAATGATATATTTAAACTCGTGTATATTAAAATTAATGTACATGAGTTTTTTTTGTTCAAAATCAATTCATGTCAAGTTTATAATCAATGACTTTAAAACCCTTTCTAGTTTCCATCGCCATACTTTTAACGTTTTTCACCCATGCTCAAAACATGGAAAACTACACGGCAAGCTGGGAAGGGAAAATAAAAGATGTGAGTGCATTTAGCCTGAAAATTGAAATTCTTCATTTTGGAGAACAGAATGCTGAATTTAAAATCTCGAATAAAAACGATGAGTTCTTTGCTCCAATTGAGAAAATGAATGAATCGAATCTAGACATTCAACTTACGAACAACCTGCACTTTAAAGGTCAATTAGCGGAAAACGGATTGGCAATCAATGGTTTTATTATTTCTGGATTACTTCAATATCACGTTCAATTGGTTAAAACCAGAAAAAACAATTTTCAGGGAACGTGGAACGTTTTGATGTTGGTTAAACTCAAGTCCGATTACTTCTATTTAAGTATTGAAAACGGCTTAAAATATGAATATCAGGCATATCCGATTTTGGGTGATGATCGTTTTACAGGAACTTGGTGTTATAATTTTCAAAAAAAGGCAGATCAAATTTCTTTTCTAGATTATAAAACTGGATTGCAATTTAGAGGGAAGTTACTGGACAGCACCATTCAACTCGAAGTTCATTTATCGGATTTTATCCTTGCTGAAATTGATTTAAAAAAATCGGCAGAAGATTGGAAAATCGAAAAGTTTCAATCAAAAAATAAGTCTTCTACTCTTAAACTGGATCAAATGGAAAGACGAATCTTAAAGGATTCTCTGCCAAATACGCATTCGGTTTTGGTCTCTAAAAACGGAAAATTGATTTACGAGAAATATTTTAATGGGTATCAAGCAGATATTCCTCATGATATGCGCTCCGCTTCCAAAAGTATTTCATCCGCAATGATTGGAATAGCAAAAGATCAAAAACGGTTCTCTTCAGTTGATCAATCCATTTTTGATTTCCTACCTTCCATCTATCATGTGTTAAAAGACAGTGTCAAAATCAACATCGATATAAAAAGTTTGTTAACCATGAGTTCGGGACTTGACGCCATTGATTACGGGATTGGTGCCAATCTTAAATCTTTAGCAACAGAAGACAATTATCCGAGAACACGAGATTGGGTTGGAACTATTTTAAATGCCGCCATGATTCACACTCCCAACACACATGCCAATTACGGTTCAGCCAATCCGTATTTGCTGGGTGTGGCTCTAGATTCTATGGTTGCCGAACCCGTGGAACTTTACATGGATAAATACTTATTTCAAAAATTGAACATTAACAATTACCTCATCCAATCGGATTTAATGGGAAGGCCTTATTTTGGTGGTGGCATGTATCTGATACCGAAAGACATGTTGAAGTTCGGGGAATTATATTTGAATAATGGAAAATGGGGGAAAGAGCAGCTTATTTCTGAAGAGTGGATTGAAAAATCAATTAAAAACTACCGTGTTTTAAACAACACACTCGAAAAAAACGGATACGGATATTTATGGTGGCACCACTCCTACCCAGTAAACGGAAAGAAAATCAAAACCATTGAAGCACGCGGTGCTGGCGGTCAGTACATCATCATTGTACCAGAATTAAAGTCTGTCGTTGTAATAACATCTGGTAATTTTCGCAACGGTAAAACCCAACAACCCGAGTTGATATTTGAGAAATATATTTTACCTTTTCTTCAATAATACGCCAACAACAAATAAATCTTTTACACTTTCTTCGTCCTACTGACCTCAAATTTAATGCGACAAATAAAGCTATTAAACTAATTAAAATTCAACTTAATCTTGAAAACCATTTAAAGAGTGTTCTGATCATGAAAAGATATCAACCATCTTTTTTAAGTTATTAACACTTTTGAGTATTATCGGGACTTTTTAAAATATTGATTAATAAGGCCCTAAATGGAATGCTGTGGGTAACTACATTTAAGCTTACCTGCAATAAAGTATATCATCTTGATTAAGTTATCAATATTTCGATAACCTGGGACTCTTTTCTTAGCAAGTTGTACTTTTGAATTAATGCCTTCCAGTATTCCGTTAGTGATTCTACTTTTAGTGTAATTTACAATTCCTGTCCACTGTGGTTAAAAAACTAACACGCCCTCCAACCACTTACTTCGGATAACACAAAAAATACTTCGTCACCGGATTCGCCAACGTAGAAATATTCAAATTGTCAGAAGCCAAAGAAGCATCAATAACTTCCCCATTCTTCATCAGTAAATTAATATTTTGCTCTTTCTGATTGTAAGCATTATTAACCAAAATATCTGAGTACACAAAGAAATCAGCTTCCGCATCGGTCAAATCTAGACTTACTTTCACTTTTTCTTTTTCCGCAACAATTCGCGTTTCATCAAAAGGATCTTTAGAAATTTCAATTTTAAATAACTTCCTATTTACCAGTCTTTTTGCTAATGTTGAAAGTACCTTGTCAGCACTTTTTTGCCAAACCTTGATTGCTCCAAAGATATCGGCATCGTCCAACTCAGCAAAGGTTTCCAAGTTGACCGGATTGTTTTTAAAATCCGCCGTGGTGATGTTGTTTGATAAAAAATATTCCAAAGCAGGACTAGAAAACAACTTCTCTCCTTGCTGAAAAAGCATTTTAGCTCTTCTTAAAATGTGAATCAGCATGTATTCTGATGATACAACCGTTTTGTGCAAATATACTTGCCAATACATAAATCGACGGGCAACCAAGAACTTTTCAACCGAATAAATCGCCTTCTCTTCGATTACCAATTGACCGTTGTGAACATTTAACATTTCAATGATCCGATCCGAGCCTATTTGACCTTCGGTGACACCGGTATAGAAACTGTCTCGGTTTAAATAATCCATTCTGTCAATATCTATCTGGCTAGAAACCAGTTGATAAAGAAAAGGCTTTTGGGTGTATTTATTTTGAAAAATTTCCAAGGTTAAATCCAATTTTCCGTCAAACTCTTTGCTCAAGCGTTCCATGAAGAAACTGGATATTTGTTCGTGACTAACCTCACTTACGATGTCATATTCCAAGGCATGACTGAAGGGACCGTGACCAATATCATGCAACAAAATCGCTGCTAAAACAGCGCGTTCTTCCTCCGGAGTAATCTCGTGCCCTTTTCTACGAATCACCGTGATAGCAAGCGACATCAGATGCATTGCGCCCAAAACATGATGAAAACGAGTATGCAAAGCACCGGGGTAGACCAGGTGGGATAAGCCCAATTGAGAGATGCGTCTCAAGCGTTGAAAAAACGGGTGTTCTATTAAGTCAAAAATAAACTCATCCGGTACGGCAATAAAGCCATACACTGGGTCGTTAAAAATTTTCTTCTTGTTATTTTGAATGAGAATTGGTCGCAAATGAATATCTTTAAGGATAATAAAAATCAAATTTAATAAAATACAGCCAATGCAAGCTAAAATACTTTGGGCAGACGACGAAATCGACATTTTACAACCGCATATTCTATTCTTAGAATCAAAAGGTTATCACGTAACGACCGTAAACAATGGGGCGGATGCGGTGGAGAAAAGTCGTGATTCGAATTTTGACATCATCTTTTTGGATGAAAACATGCCCGGTATTTCTGGTTTGGAAGCGTTGACACGCATCAAAGAGGAAAAACCGCAAGTTCCCGTGGTGATGATTACCAAAAGTGAAGAAGAATCCATCATGGAGGAAGCCATCGGTGGGAAAATCGCGGATTACTTGATCAAGCCGGTCAACCCAAATCAAATCTTGCTTTGTTTAAAAAAGAATTTAGAACACGGTAAACTGATTTCCCAAAAAACAAACTCCAATTACCAGCAAGAATTTAGACAATTGGGGAATTTATTGAATGGCAGACTAGACATTGACGAATGGATGGATTTGTATAAAAAACTCATCTATTGGGAATTGGAATTGGATAAAATTGAAGACCAAGGAATGTCAGAAATTCTATTCGCACAGAAAAAAGAAGCCAATGCTTTGTTCGCAAAGTACATTGAACGCAATTATTTGGATTGGATCAACGGCGATGATGACGCACCGCAGATGATTCACACCGTGATTCGCGATAAAGTGGCTCCTTTGATGACCAAAGGAAAAGTGACGATGGTAGTCATCGACAATTTACGATACGATCAATGGATGGTTTTGAAACCAATCATGGCAAAATATTTTACGGTTGAAAGCGAAGAAATGATTTTAAGTATTCTTCCTACGGCAACACATTACGCTCGAAATGCTTTGTTTGCTGGACTGATGCCTTCTGAAATTCAAAAGAAATTTCCTAAATTATGGGTAACGGAGGAAGACGATGGTGGGAAAAATATGCACGAGAAAGAGTTCTTGGAATCCAATTTAAATCGTTTGGGTAAAAAGGGTAAACTGTCTTACACTAAAATCACCAACAACGAATCTGGAAAGAAGTTGTTAGATAATTTCAGTAATTTGAACGACAATGATTTGAACGTCATCGTGTACAATTTTGTGGATATGCTGTCGCATGCAAGAACAGAAATGGAAATGATTCGCGAATTGGTGGACGATGAAGCTGCGTACCGTTCGATTACTGTTTCTTGGTTTGAGCACGGACCTTTGCAAGAAATTTTCAAGAAAATTGCCGATAGTGGCAATCAAGTGGTCATTACCACGGATCACGGAACGGTTAAAGTGACTAATCCTGTGAAAATCGTTGGAGAAAGAAGCACGAATACCAATTTGAGATACAAGGTAGGAAGAAATTTAAGCTACAAAGAAAAAGATGTTTTTACGGTTAAAAATCCGGGGGATGCCTTTTTGCCCAAAGGTTCAATTTCAGATGAATATGTGTTTACAAAAGAAAATGATTACTTCGTTTATCCGAATAATTACAATCATTTTGTGAAATATTACGGAGATACTTTCCAACATGGTGGGATTTCTTTGGAAGAATTATGCATTCCTTTTGTAGTTTTGAAGTCCAAATAGATTCAAATAGTTATTCAAATGGAACACATTGTTCACAGTGTCGATGATTTAAGAGCAGTTGCAGTATCGCTTCTTGAAAGTTTAGATGATCGAAAAATTATTGCGTTTGACGGTGCCATGGGTGCTGGAAAAACCACCTTTATTCAGATGGTTTTGAAAGCGATGGGCGTAGAAGAAGTACACGGTTCACCGACCTATTCCTTGGTAAATGAATACGATAGTCCGATGTACGGCAAGATATTTCATTTCGATTTATACCGTTTAAATTCAGAGGAAGAAGCGTATGACATTGGAGTTGAAGAAATGATTTATTCCGAACACATTTGTTTCATCGAATGGCCCACGCACATTGCGCATCTGTTGCCCGAGGACACCGTTTGGTTGAAAATCCGGTTGAATGAAAGTTTGGATCGAGTAATTACCTGGGACGAAGAAAATTAAATTTATATTTTGTAGAGGCGCGATTAATCGCGCCTCTACAAAAATCCCTCGAAATCATTTTAATCAAAAGAGTCCTGAAGGGACGACATATATTAAGATAGGATGTGAGTCCTATCATTAATATGCACACCACGCCAAACCCGTTCGCCAAAGCGAACGGTAAAACACATGCCCATCGCGCATAAACGTCAAACCCATCAAATTTAAACGAAGTTTAGCGATTCAAAAACATTCATTATCGAACAGTGTAAGTGGTAGACAATTAGCTAGTTAATAAATAATTCATCCATTTTTTTAAAAATTGCTAAATTGCTTGTATCTTCGTAACACTGAACAAGCAGCTTATCTTTAATTTTTGAGAAAAAATGGTTACAGATCCTAATATTCTAAAGAGTCTTTTTAAGGAAGGTTCTCTACTTCCAAAAGAGGAAATGCTAGAAATTGCTAGAAAAAAAGGAAAGCTGTATATCGGGATTCCCAAAGAAATTTCTTTTCAAGAAAAGCGAGTTGCGCTCGTTCCAGAAGCAGTTTCCTTGCTGGTGGCAAACGGACATCGGGTGATGGTTGAAAGTAAAAGTGGCGAACTATCCAATTTTTCAGATCAAGAATACAGCGAAGCTGGAGCAGAAATCTGTTACGAGAGTAAAGCCATATTTCAATGTGATTTAATTTTAAAAGTCGCTCCGCCATCGGAAGAAGAAGTGGATTGGATGCCTGGAAATCAAACGTTGATTTCAGCATTGCAATTGTCCGTACAGCCGAAAGTCATTTTGCAAAAATTGATGCAAAAGAAAATCACCGCCATCGCCTGGGATTACATTCAAGACGAAGAAGGAGTTTACCCAGTGGTTCGAACCATGGGCGAAATTGCAGGAACAACTTCGATATTAATAGCCGCTGAATTGTTGTCTTCTTTCCAATCTGGAAAAGGAATTATGCTCGGTGGAATTGCAGGAATTCAACCTTCAGAAATTGTAGTTATTGGTGCGGGAACCGTCGGTGAGTTTGCTGTTCGTGCAGCTTTGGGTTTAGGAGCATCTGTCAAAGTTTTTGACAATTCGCTTTCTCGATTGAGAAGATTGCAGAACAACATTGGAACCCGAATTTACACGTCTGTATTGCAACCTAAAGTATTGGCAAAATCCATCAAAAGAGCAGACGTAGTCATCGGTGCGCTGCGTGCTCCCTTGGGTAGAACGCCTTGCGTGGTCACAGAAGGAATGGTTTCTGAGATGAAATCGGGTTCGGTTATTATTGACATCAGCATCGATCAAGGTGGCTGCTTTGAAACTTCCCGAGTGACCAATCACAACAATCCGACTTTTATTAAACACGAGGTAATCCATTATTGTGTTCCCAACATTGCCTCTCGCGTTTCTCGAACTGCTTCCTTTGCTTTATCCAATATCTTTTCGCCAATTTTAATTGAAATGGGTGAACATGGGGGGTGTAAAGACTTCATCAAAAATGACCACGGATTTAGAAGTGGCGTGTACATGTATCGTGGAACGCTTACCAGTGAAGTGCTTGGAAAAGTATTTGATTTAAGATATAAAAACATCGAGTTGCTCATCTTGGGAATGTAACGCATTCTTCATTAAACTTATAAAACTCATTAATTAAAAATATGATTGAAGTTAAGAACTTGCGAAAAGAATTTGAGTTGTCCAAAAAGCAACAAAAAGAATTTGCAACCACCGATAAAGTTGCCGTGGCGGTAGATTCCATCAGCTTTACCTGTCAGCCTGGAAGAATATTTTCGTTGTTAGGACCAAATGGAGCGGGAAAAACAACGACGATGCGGATGCTTTCCACACTTTTTAAACCCACCAATGGAACGATTATGATTGGCGGAATTGATGCCGTTAAAAATCCGAAAGAGGCGAGGAGCAAAATTGGTTTTTTGACAGGGTCAACGGGCTTGTATGCGAGATTAACACCGAATGAAATCATCAAATATTTTGCAGATCTATACGGTGTAAGCAAAGATGATTTTGAAAAAAGAAAGAAGTATTTGTACGATTTACTCGACATGAACGATTTTGCCAACAAGCGAATTGGAAAGTTGAGTACCGGAATGAAGCAAAAGGTTTCCATTTGTAGAACGATGATTCACGATCCTGAAATCATCATTTTTGATGAACCGACGAGTGGATTGGATGTGATTACAGCAGAAAATATCATCAAATTAATTTTAGATTGTAAAAATCAAGGGAAAACGGTGATTTTCTCAAGTCACATCATGAGTGAGGTGGATTTACTTTGCGATGATTTGGCGATTATTCACAAAGGAAAAATGGTTTTTGAAGGCACCATGCAAGACTTTAGAGACCAAATGCAAGCACCTAATTTAACGGCCGAATTTATTCGCATAATTACTGAAAATAAATAATCATGATAGGAACCATATTTAAAAAAGAACTTTTAGACACCTTGCGTGATAAAAGAACATTGATGACGATGATCATCATCCCAGTCATGGTCTTTCCAGTCATCATGACCTTGTTTTTAAAAGTTTCAGAAAGTTTTTCAGAAAATGCTGCAACTAAAACGGTAAACATTGGTGTAGTCGCTGGAAGTGATGGTGAAAACTTCGTCAATACGCTGAAGTCCTTGCCCAAAGAATACGGAAAACGAAATGTGATCATGTTGGGAGATACCACGAATATGAAGCAATTGATTCGGATGGATAGTTTGCAATTTGGTCTTTTTGTTCCTGTGGATTTTGAAAAAACATTGCAAGAAAAGAAATCAGCCAAAATGGAAGTGTTTTATAATGCGACGGAATTAGGAATGAAAGATCGAGCTGAAGCTTATTTGAATACCATTTCAGAACTGGAAAAACAAAAGCGTTACCAAGAGTTGAACATTCAGATTGAAGAAATCACACCGCTGTACTTTGAGTATAAAAACGTTGCTACGGACAAAGAAACCATTGGTAAATTGATCGGAGGATTTTTACCGTATTTATTCATTGTATTTGGATTTGTAGGTTGTATGTATCCGGCAATTGACTTGTTTACAGGTGAGAAAGAGCGCGGTACCTTGGAAACCTTGTTGACAACTCCCGTTTCCAGATTGCAAATATTAATTGGAAAAATGGGTGTGATTGTGCTCTCAGGCTTAATGGCCGTCACCTTTACCTTGGTGGGGATTTTTCTTTCCATTAAAGTGTTCAACATGGTAGAAGATCCTCGAATTTTGAAGGTTATTTATCAGATCTTAAGCGCGAAGTTTTTGGTGATGATGTACTTATTAATCATTCCAATGATCATCTTTTTCGCTGGTGTCATGATTCCAATTGCGGTTTATGCGAAGAGTTTCAAAGAAGCACAAAGCATCATCACGCCGATGAACATGTTCTTCATTCTTCCAGCAATGGTTGGTTTTTTCCCAGGAATTAGTTTGAATTTTGTAACGGCATTCATTCCGGTAGTCAACATCGTTTTGGCAACCAAAGATTTAATTGCAGGAACGCTCGACTATAAGTTGCTAATCATTAGTTTCTTGGTGATGACCACCCTGGCAGCGATTGCCGTGACGATATCGTACAAACGATTTGACAAAGAATCGAATTTGGTTAGCTAAGAGTTCATCGAATGATTTTATGATTAAAGCGCATCAAATGAAGGGTGCGCTTTTTTTTATCAGAATTTATGGATTTGCATCGATGCTAAATATTCTTCCGCACTCATGAACGGCTCGTTCAAGTTTTTAAAACTTTTACCGTTTCGGTTAAGATAATATTACAATTTGCTCGAAAAGCAGCATCGTATTGAACCGCATCTTCAAAATCTTTAAAATTTGAATTTAGACTTTTTGAATTGTTTCTTCTTTTACTTCGCAAACTTTACAAATGACTTTAAACTTACGGAGTTTATTCAGCACAACCTGCTGACTATCATATTCACATTAAATAGATGCTGAAGCTGTGAATGAAAATGGAGAACCAACAATGTGATTTGCTTTGAAAAAAGCTAAGTATTAATGCACTTTACCTTACTTTCCTTTCACTTCCAATTTTACTTGTTTTCCCATGTCCTTCGGTTTTACCGGCAAGAAGAAAAGGAAGGGATGCAATTTAAAGTATTTCCAAACAGCTCGGAATAAGAACTTTAACTCTCTTAACGGAATGCTTCTGGAACGGAAAGCCAGAGTCAATGAAAGCAGGAAACTCACAATAAAGTTCATGAAACCAATTACAGCAATTCCGAAAATTCCCCAGAAAAGTATGCTACTTGAAACATGAAAATCAGCTCCGTAAAGTCCCAGGGCAAGGTTGCCACTCACAAACGTAATGTGGCGAATGTCTAGATCGAGACCGATAAAAGCACCGACTGAAGCGGTGGATCCCATGAAAATACCAAACCAAATGTTGGAGGCGACACCGGCCCATTTGTGCTCAATCCAATGTGCAATTCGAGTGGTTCGATTTTTACCTAAACTCATTTTCAAAATGGGATGCTCCTGAATTCGGTAGTACAATTGATTGTGTTTGTTGGAGTTGGAAACACTTCCGGAAATAATTCCTGCCAAAAATAGAAACACACCTGCAATGGCTGCATGGAAAATAGCTGGTGAGTGAATGGGACTGTTGTCTGTCAGTAGTTTAGGCCATTTTGATTCCGCAATGTTGCTGTTGAAAATAAAGTCAATCAGCCAAATTCCAATCAATGAAACTGGAAAAGCCAATAAAACGTTTCCAACAAATGCGATGAATTGCGAACGGAATAACCGGGAGAAAAGTTCTGCAAATGAACGGTATTTTACTTCTTTCTTTTCACCTCTTCCTTTCTCAATGGACTGAATCAGGGCAGCTGCAGTCATGGCAGGTTGTTTGGTTGCCAGAGTTGCTCCAACCAGATAAATCGTTACAAAACCAATGGCGTAGTTGGCTGAGTAGATCAAGGCGTGTCCCAAGTCGCTGGCGGGTACCTTGGATAATAAAAGCTTGATGACACACAAGACTCCCACAATAACACCTCCAACCATGGCGCTTCTGAACATACTGAAATATTCTTTGGTGCTGCTGGTGATATAGTGTTCGCCAGTTTTGGCAGTATGTTGTGTAATTTCATAAGCGGTTAACTGCGTACTTTCGTTGAAAAGCTTGGTGACATTATTTTTGATGCAGTTGTATTCAATTAGCCTCATGATCAAATCAATTGAATTTGATTTTTCAGTAAATTCGTTTTCAGCTACTAATAAAATCCACAAAGTTTCTAATCGAGCAAGTTGTTGTTTGATGCGCAATAAACTTTGGTTAACCTGTATGGAGATTCCGTATTTTGAACTGTTTTTATAGGCTTTCTCTACAAATTGAACACATTGTAGGTGAACAACTTGAAGGTGACGGAAATCAATGTCGTCGTAATCAATTTTATGAGGAAAGTTACTTCTGATTTTTGATTCAACATCTTCAAATGCCTTCTCCAAGGCTTCAAAAGGGCTTTCAAAGTTGTCGTATTCTGGAATCATTTTCATGACTTCTGCTTCCAGCGCTCTACCGCTCATTCGTTGTGTTATCAGTCGCATGGAGTTTAATAACTCGTCCATGGGAGTTTTGTTTTCAACCGAATAGTAGATGGATTCTACCCCCAATAGATCAAATAATTCAATCAATTGAGCATGTGGAATTTTCTCTACCCAAATGATGTCCTTTTGAAGATAGAAAACCTGGTTTAAAATGTATTCTAAGGTGTCTTTTTTGGGTTGGAAAGGAATGATTTTTGAAACAATTCGCCTTCTAATCTCTTTCTTAAAGCTGGCATCTTGCAATATTCCAGCATCAGTCAAAATATTTTTAAATATCTTATAGTCCACCAAATTGTTGAAAAGTTCAGCTAGTTTAATTCGCCGACCTTCATTTTCCCTCAAAAAATATAAAATGGGTTCGATGGATACTGAATCAATGTTTTTAGGATTGTTAGGACGAACGATGTTGACCAAATCCGCAAAAGTTCTCAGCTGATTTTCACGTGCTTCTTCAGTTTTACCAAGTTGAAGGGTGTCGAAAATGGAGTTTAAAGGCCTTTTGAAAATTTTGCGATGTCTGAGTTTCATAGTCTATGTGCAAGGAAATATAATTTGGTGAATTTAGTAAAAAAAAGCAAGGTGAAAGAGCAAAAAACAGGAATGTTATCCTCGATTTTATTAAAAATAACAGTTTTTTAAATAAATGGCATATTTCAAAGTGGAACTCTAAAGAGAATTCATTCAGCTTAAATATAATCCGTATATTTAGCTGTTTTTAAAAATTTTTACCTCTCTTTTTTTTCGCTTTATGGCCATTACCGATTCTCACATTCAATATTTAATCAAGCAACTCAAACTCGAAGAAAAAGCGCAAGAAGAACGCTATTCCATCAAAGATACCGGTGGAATTAAAGCGTTGAAACGCGACGGTGTAGCACTTCATCCGGTACGGATTTCTCGAAAAACATACGGTTTTGCTGAATATCCAGAATGTGTTCTAATCGTTCCCACCAGTCAATCGGTAGATAATTTTAGAGATGGAAATGCGATTGAATTATTTTGTGAAGGTGAAACTTCTATCAAAGGAATATTACTTTCCGTTTCTAATAAAACCATCGATGTTCGGTTGTATGCTCCCGATTTTCCCAGTTGGATTGACGAAGGAAATTTGGGAATTAAACTCACGCCAGATACCAAAACACAAGAGATTGTTACTGCGGTTCTAGAACGTTTGGACGAAGGAGAAAAGGCAGAAGCGTTTCCGTTCTTCACCTACATTCATCAGAATAACGATAAACATTTGCCAGAACCGCACAATCATGAATCAGTAGCAAGTGAAAGCTTGAACGACAGTCAAAACGAAGCGGTAAAAGCCATGAATAGTTCCGAGCCAATTGTGATTGTTCACGGACCTCCCGGAACGGGTAAAACCACGACTTTGGTGGAAGGAATTGTACAGTTGGTGAAAAATGGAGAGCGAGTTTTGGTCACAGCGCCAAGTAATGCCGCGACCGATCACATTGCTTTGGAACTCATCCGAGCAGGCGTTCCGCTGATGCGAATCGGAAATCAGACCAAGGTCGACAGTCGTTTGTTGCTGCATACCGTTGAAGGTAAAATGGCCTTGGGAAATGAACAAAAGCAGATTAAGAAAATGCGCATTCAAGCGGAGGAATTCCGTAAGATGGCACATCAATACAAACGAAATTTCGGCAAAGACGACCGCGACCAACGGAAATTATTGATGCAAGAAGTGAAAAACATCCGCAAGGAAATTCGTTCATTGCAAGCGTTTTATGCTGATAAATGGATAGACGAAGTTCCTGTGATTTGCGGAACACCAATTGGATTAAACGATCGACTTCTAGGTGGAAAACAATACGACACCTTGGTGATGGACGAAGCTGGACAATGTTTGGAACCGTTGGCTTGGGCAGCAATTCGAAATGTGCAGCGCTTGGTTTTGGCCGGAGATCATCAGCAATTACCGCCAACGGTTATTTCCGAAGAAGCGATTCGAAATGGCTTTAATAAGTCATTTTTGGAAGTGGTTTTGGAGAAATATCCGAAAAAACATTTACTGAATACGCAATACAGAATGCGCCAATCGATTATCGATTTTCCGAATGCGTATTTCTACGATGGACAATTGCAAACACCAGATCATTTGAAAAATACCGGCAAACATTTTCAATTTTACGACACTGCTGGAACCGGTTTTGAAGAACAATCTTCCGCGGAAAATAGTAGTTTGACCAATCCAGGAGAATTAGACATCATTGAAAAAATCATGCAACAAATGAACGTTGATTTTACAAAGTCTGCATTCATTTCGCCTTATGCTGGACAAGTTGCCCTGGCAAAAGAACGTTTCTCCAAAGAACTCCGAATTTCCACCATCGACAGTTTCCAAGGTCAAGAATGTGAATCCGTTTTCATTTCCTTGGTTCGCTCCAACGAAGAGAATAAAGTTGGATTTTTAAAAGATTACAGAAGATTAAATGTCGCCATGACGAGAGCCAAAGAGAATTTGATTGTCGTCGGCGATAGCGTTACTTTCGGTAATGATCCATTTTTTCAAGCGTTTTTAACGCATTGTGAGGAAGTAGATGCGTATGGAAGTGCTTGGGAATTTATGTAGAACTGGAATTTCTAATAATTATTATTATAACTTAAATTAAAGTGCAATTTTAAATATAGGAGATTTTAAATTAATAAAAATTAGATTTTTGTGCAATAATCCGACATAGCTATGGAAGCGTTAATAAATTGTCAGTGAGAAGATTAAGAAAAAGAACGACACTGTTTGAGCTTTTTCAGCGACCTCCGAAGGAAGCATCGCAGATAGTTTGTCGTTCGTAGTATAAATCGCTGACAATTTTAGCTTTCATTGCGAAGTCTAGCGTTTTTTGGTTTCGTTTTTTGGGCAATGCAACCGAGTAATAACGAGCTCATGGCTCAACAGCGAAGCGCATAAACAAACGCCATAAAAAAGGAAAGTAAAATAATCTCAGGGTTTTAAATGTAAATTTAGCACTGTTGAATTCTCTCTATAAATCTATCCTCTTCAAAACCAACTCATAAGCAACATCCAATTGCTCCTCCGGACTCATGTCACTATTGTCCAACAATACCGCATCATCTGTTTGAATCAGCGGACTTTCTGTTCTGGAACTATCCATTTCATCGCGTTCAGTTAGGTTTTTTTCAATTTCCTCCAAAGTGATGTTTGGATCGGTGGCTTTCAATTCTAAAAAACGTCTTTGTGCTCGAATTGCTGGTTTTGCGGTGACAAACAATTTCAATTCCGCTTGCGGAAAAACGACTGAACCAATGTCTCTTCCGTCCATCACGACACCACCTTTTTTACCCATTTCACGTTGTTCGGCGACTAATTTCTCGCGAACTTGTTTGATGGAAGCAACCGTGCTCACCAGCGAACTCACCGTAATTTCTCGAATTTCGGCAGCTACGTTTTGATTGTTTAAATAGATTTCTGGCTTTTGATTTATTGGATTGAGTTCAAAATGAAGTTGAATGTTTTTCAAATTTTCAATCAAAGCATCTTGGTCGAAATGAGTTGCTGAAATCCATTTGTTTTGATGTGCATACAGAGCAACTGCGCGGTACATCGCACCGGAATCGATGAAAATATAACCGAGTTTTTCAGCCAAAGCTTTGGCAAGTGTGCTTTTCCCACAAGAGGAATAACCGTCGATGGCAATGGTGATTTTTTTAGATGTATGCATGGATTTCAATTCAATTTATTTTTTCCACTTGTCGAGATTCGTCGTCAAAGTAATCATGTTGTTGTAGCCGGCAGCGGAATGAATTACAAAGCCATAATCGAGACTAAAACGGTTGAAGTACATTCCCGCGCCAAATGACATACCAGATAGTCCTGGTCTGCTTATCACTTTCATTTCTTGTCGTTGGTGATAGTCAAAAGCAGTTCTGAAATGGATGTTTTTGGAAATCATCACTTCCACTTGATAGGTAAAGTGATGCGCTAATTTCTCTCCAAAACCAGGCTTTTTAATTGGAATTTCTTCACCTGTCAGCGGATCTTTTTTCGGTTTGATACTTGGATCGAAATAGGTAATGTCCCATTGATTGACATGGTGCATTAACAAGGAAAATCGAAATGGAGCGTGTTTTAATTTATGTGCGATGGCAATCTGAAATTCCGCTGGCAACGCAGCGCGATTTCCTTTGGTGTAACTTTTGAATTGATATCCGGCGTTCTTTACCAATGCGGTAACCAATAAATTCGCTTTTTCCAATTCGTAGGTTCCTGCTAAATCCAGTGACATGCCGAAAGCGTTGTAATCTTCTAATTGCGAATAAATCATGTTTACATTCGCACCAACTGAAATCTGCGGATTCAATTGTTTTCCAACACCAGCGCCTAAAATAAATTCTCCCGGAGAAAACGTTCCCAGTTTATTTCCTGCATTGTCGCGACGATCTTGTCTTCCGTAACTTACGTACCTCAACGATGCCGCACCGGTCACAGATTCTCCGAAACTACGCGCATAATTGACCATTCCGTAATTGATTCCACTCGCCAATAAAGCTTGATTAAATCCAACGTGTTGGTGCATCTTAGAATTGTACAGTGAAGGATTCGAAATTCCCAAATTCAAATCTTGATCTTTGACAGAAATAAAACTCGTTCCTAATCCCGCCGCACGTGCACTGTAGGGTAAATCCAACAATGCAAAAGTATGATTTCCTCCGGTCTGACTAAACAAAACCAAGGGCAAACAAACGATGAGTAAAAGAGTTATCTTCATAGACTAAAATCCAAAACGCAAAGAAAGCGATAATATTTTAGTGAAGTGAGATTTTATAGTGAGAGAATGTATTTTAGATGAAATAGTGGGGTTAATTTTTCCTGTTTTTAAGGCTTAAAGTAAATTTTGCGGTGAATAAATGTTTTATTCGCCTTAAATATGCGGTGAATAAGCTATTCGCTTCGAATATGTAGAGATTTACCCAAGGCGATGCCTTGGGGTGAAATGAGCTGTCCCTTCAGGACGAGATTTAGTTGAAAATTTTCAAGCTCTTTTCCCAATTTCAATCGCCTCCAAATCCTGAATTCGATCTCCATCAATATTAAACCGCAAAAGCGTTTTCACTTGATGAAATCCTTTAAACCCGCAAGCGCCAGGATTCATCCACAACATGTTAAACATCGGGTCGTGCTTAACCAATAAAATGTGCGAATGTCCGCAAATAAACAATTTCGGAGCTCCTTTTTGCAATTCTTCTAATGCTGGTTTGGAATATTTCCCTGGTTTTCCAGCGATGTGTGTCATCAAAACAGTGACTTTTTCGATGGTGAAACGGTTAAATTCTGGTAATTCGGTGCGAATTACGTGATCGTCAATGTTTCCGTAAACGCCGCGGACGGGTTTGAATTTGCGGAGTTCGTCCAAAACTTCGATGGAACCAACATCGCCAGCATGCCAAATCTCATCTACGTCTTTGAAATACTCGTAGATTTTAGGATCGAGAAAACTGTGGGTGTCGGAAAGCAAACCTATACGCGTCATAAATGAAACTATTTTTTCAAAAATACTTGGAATTTATGAGGGACTGGCATAATCAAGTTATTTTTTGAGTTCATCGGTCGAAATTAAGTCCTACTTTAAAAAATACAGTTTATCTTACTTTCTTTTTTCTTGATAAAAAAGAAACAAAAAATCAAGTCTCCGTCATTGAACTCGCTTCCGTAAACTCCAGCGTTTTTTCCCCTTCTGAAAAGTGACTCATTTCGATGAGCTGTCGCTATCTCAATCGTTCACACTTTTCAGTGCATCTCAAAAACCGTCCAATGACTATGACAATCCGTTTCTCCGAATCTATATTTTCAGCTAGCTTTAAGTTTTTAAAAGTTTTACAAAAAGAAAAGACATCAAAATATAATAATCAGCGATATCTCCATAAAAAATCAACATAATAGTTATATTTGTTTTGAAACATTTTTCATGAAAGAAAGTCAAATCGATAACTGGATCCAAAAGCGAAATAATCGCCGCAAGAATATCAATGCGGAGGATTTGACGACCCAGATTTTGACTGGCGACATTGCAGCTTTGGCAACCGGAATTACGTTGTTGGAAAGCACCACTTTGTCCGACAAAGTGATCGCCAGGAAATTGGTTGATTTGTGTTTGCCACACGCTGGGAAATCGGTTCGATTGGGAATTACTGGCGTTCCAGGCGTTGGGAAAAGCACCTTTATTGAGTCGTTTGGATTGTATCTGCTTTCGCAAGGAAAAAAGTTAGCGGTGTTGGCCATTGATCCTAGTTCTGCCAAAAGTGGCGGTAGTATTTTGGGCGATAAAACCCGCATGAACGAACTTTCGATTGCTGAAAATGTATTCATCCGACCTTCGCCAGCTGGAGATTCGCTCGGCGGTGTGGCTCGAAAAACGCGGGAAGCGATTCTACTTTGTGAAGCGGCTGGTTATGATTTCATCGTGATTGAAACCGTTGGAGTAGGGCAATCCGAAACTGCGGTGCACTCGATGGTGGATTTCTTTTTGTTGCTGATGCTTTCGGGCGCTGGCGATGAATTGCAAGGAATTAAACGCGGAATCATGGAAATGGCGGACGCCTTGGTAATTACCAAAGCCGACGGCGAAAATGTTCGAAAAGCCAACCAAGCGCGACAAGAATATCAAAACGCTTTGCATTTATTTCCGCCGAACAAAAACGGCTGGATTCCGAAAGTATTGACCTGCAGCGCATATCTCAACAACAGCATGGATTTGATTTTCAAGCTGATTGAAAAACATGAATTGCACACCAAAGAAAACCAATCTTTCTACCAGCGTCGACAAGAACAAGACAAATACTGGATGCATGAAACCTTGAAAGAACTCATTTTAAGCGATTTTTTCGAAAATAAAACGCAACAAAAAGCC
>SMEQ01000362.1_pt1 | contig 19336 bp, 17 predicted proteins | sample 2456281 | NCBI WGS metagenome assembly SMEQ01 (sample SAMN10132596, study PRJNA489261) | soil metagenome | isolation source: day1 antibiotic-loamy sand soil ammended with raw manure from dairy cow... | place: USA | collected 2015-04-01
TTGTACCATTATTTTATGTTCTAGTGAGCCGCTTATTTAAATCAGCTGCTGACCGCAAACTGGAGGACGGACAATGAAACATACCGCCCTAGCCGCTGCTTTATTAGCGGCACTGTCGGGTTGCTCACTGATTCCAAACTATCAGCAACCCGCCTCCCCTGTGGCTGCACAATGGGATACTGTGGATACTCAACACAGCGCAGTGGTGTTGCCTGATTGGCGTGAGTTTTTCCAAGATCAACAACTGCAAAGCTTAATTGAAACGGCTTTGCACAATAATCGCGATATGCGTATTGCTGCACTGAATGTGGATGCCTTCCGCGCGCAATACCGCATTCAACGCAGCGCGCGTTTTCCGTCAGTGGATGCTGGCGGTGGCGCGAACCGCCAGCGCATTCCCGGCAATATGAATCCAGCCGGCAATGACTCGACCATTAACAGCCAGTACTCTGCAGACTTAGGCATCACCGCTTGGGAACTGGACTTATTTGGTCGTTTAGGCAGCTTGCGTGATCAAGCCTTAGAAACCTACTTCGCCAGCGAGCAAGCGCAGCGCAGTACGCAACTGAGCTTAATTGCCAGCGTGGCTACCGCTTGGCTCTCTCTGCAAGCTGATCAAGAAGCCTTGCAATTGGTGCGCGATACTTTAGCGACCTATGAGGATAGCTTAAGACTGGTCGAGCGCAGTTATGATGCTGGTGTGGCCTCGCTACTGGAAGTGCAGCAAGCACGTACTTCGACCAGTAGCGCGCGGGTCAGCCTGGCCCAGTTTGAGCGGCAGAGTGCACAAAGCCGCAATGCCCTGAATTTACTTCTGGGCGGTGAGCCAGACATTGATATCAGCACTCCAGTACCACTCAAGCATTTTAAATTTGCTGAGTTACCTGTGGGTTTACCAGCAGATTTACTGCAGCGTCGTCCTGATATTCTACAAGCGGAATACGAACTCAAAGCAGCTAACGCCAATATTGGTGCTGCCCGTGCAGCGTTTTTCCCCAGCATCAGTCTGACCGCCACCGCAGGTAGCTTAAGCCCAGATCTATCTGGCTTATTTGATAGCGGCAGTGGCTCATGGCTATTTAAACCAAGCATTAACCTGCCTATTTTTAATGCCGGTCGTTTACGGGCGAACTTGGATTACAGTGAAATCCAAAAAGATATTCGCGTAGCCAGTTACGAGAAAGCCATTCAAACCGCTTTCCAAGAAGTGGCCGATGGTTTAAGCAACCGCATGACCTACAAGCAACAGCTGATCGCCCATGATGAGCTGGTGCAGACCGGTGAGGAATACTACACCTTGGCTGATCGCCGCTTCATAGAAGGCATTGATAATCAGCTGACGCGCTTGGATGCGCAACGTTTGCTGTTTGATGCACAGCAGCAACGGATTAGCACGCACTTTGCGCAGTTAGCCAGCGAGATCAACCTGTATAAAGCCCTTGGCGGTGGCTATACAGAGGAGCACGCAGAGTCGCTCTAAGCTAGGCTTGACCTGCTGTTAGCACAGCACAAAAAACGGGCAGCTTGCTTTAACAGGCTGCCCGTTTTTATTTACAGGACTGCTTAATACAAGCTGTCCTACCCCAGCAAGAACTAATCAGCGCGCTTTGGTGAGAGCAGTTCAATTTTGTAGCCGTCTGGATCTTCAACGAAGGCTAAAATACTGGAGCCATGCATCATTGGGCCTGGCTCGCGGGTAATTTTACCGCCGCGGGCGCGAATATCTTCGCAAGCCTTATAAACATCTTCGACTTCCAAAGCAATATGCCCGTAGCCATCACCCAGGTCGTACTTTTCAACCCCCCAGTTGTGGGTTAACTCAATGACGCTGTTGCTGGCCTCATCACCGTAACCAACAAATGCCAAGGTAAACTTACCCTCGGGATAATCGCGGCGACGCAACAATTGCATGCCCAATACTTCAGTGTAAAAAGCAATGGAAGCGTCAAGGTCGCCAACCCGTAACATCGTATGTAAAAGTCTCATCAGCTTACTCTCCTCTGCGCTATTACAGCGCCATCAATCAAACCCTGTACACACTCGGAGCTCAGTTTCACTAGACAGCTCCAGCCTTGCACAAGTTTTCCAGCTTGCTGGCCTGCGCCAGACTAAAATTTAACTAGCTGTTATTTTTTAACAGGAACCGCCTTAAGCAGCCTAATAATCAGCTGATTACCATTGAGCTCAGCCAAATCAAGCAGATAGCTTTTCTCAATATCAAGCATCTCGCGATTGTCTAACAGCTGCTTCACCAGCTCTTCTTCGCCATTACTGATGGCGGTTTCCAAGGCCATATAATTGGCCATGCTTTCTCTTTTTTGTTCGCTCATACAGCCCTCGCTTATCCGCTAAATTATGCAACCTGCAAGTACTTTGCATACTGTAGCGCTGATCATCAGTAAACAATGAAAAAGCCACCGCAAGGGTGGCTTTTATCCGAAGAAGCTAAGCTTGCTATAGCAACCTTACAGCAACTTACGGCCTTTGGAGGCTGCAATGCGTAAACGCAAGGCATTGAGCTTAATAAAGCCTGCCGCATCTGCTTGGTCGTAAGCGCCTGCATCGTCTTCAAAGGTGGCAATGGCTGCATCAAACAGTGAGTCGTCTGATTTACGGCCAATCACAGTGATATTGCCTTTATACAGTTTCAAACGCACCACACCGTTCACGTTTGCTTGCGACGCATCAATCATCGTCTGCAACATGGCACGCTCAGGACTCCACCAGTAGCCATTGTAAATCAACTCAGCATACTTAGGCATTAAACCATCTTTTAAGTGCGCCACTTCACGGTCTAAAGTAATGGACTCTATGGCACGGTGCGCTTTGAGCATAATGGTGCCGCCTGGGGTTTCGTAGCAACCGCGAGCCTTCATGCCCACATAACGGTTTTCCACGATATCCACACGGCCAATGCCATGCTCACCACCAATGCGATTCAGCTCAGCTAAAACTGTTGCCGGAGATTTCTCAACGCCATCAATAGCAACAATATCACCTTTACGGTAGGTCAACTCAATGTACTGCGCCTTATCTGGAGCATTTTCAGGTGAGTTAGTCCAACGCCACATCTCTTCTTCATGCTCAGTCCAGGTGTCTTCCAACACGCCGCCTTCATAAGAAATGTGCAGTAAGTTGGCATCCATTGAGTACGGTGATTTTTTATTACCGTGACGCTCAATTTCAATATTGTGCTTCGCCGCGTAATCCATCAGCTTTTCACGGGACAATAAATCCCACTCACGCCAAGGCGCGATCACTTTCACGCCTGGCTTAAGTGCATAAGCACCCAACTCAAAACGTACTTGGTCATTACCTTTACCGGTTGCACCGTGCGAAATCGCATCAGCACCGGTTTCGTTGGCAATTTCAATCAAGCGCTTAGCAATCAGCGGACGCGCAATTGAAGTACCTAATAAATATTCGCCTTCATAAATTGTGTTGGCGCGGAACATCGGGAAGACAAAGTCACGAACAAACTCTTCGCGTAGATCGTCAATGTAGATTTCTTTAACACCTAAAGCTTGCGCTTTAGCACGTGCCGGCTCGACTTCTTCACCTTGACCCAAATCAGCGGTAAAAGTAACAACCTCACAGTTGTACGTATCTTGCAGCCATTTAAGAATGACCGAAGTGTCCAAGCCACCGGAATAGGCGAGAACCACCTTCTTGACGTCTGACATGCCTTCAACTCCACGAGAATTATGCGATAAAGCACCTATTCTACTGCCCACAGCCAATAATTTATAGTGCCAAGCGCTGCTGCAATAGAATATTGAGTATAGAAATGACGCAGATGCATAATTATCTCGATCAAGCCTCTGGCTCTAGAGCTTTATGCAGCTGCGCGAGGTAGCAAGCTGGAGAACCACAACCTGCAGCACCTGTCTTACTTAGGCTTTTTTCATAAACTCAGATTTGAGCATAATTTTTTGCCCATCAACACGGCAGTCCAAATCATGATCACCATCGACAATACGAATATTAGTCACGCGGGTGCCCATTTTAATCACAGTGGAGCTGCCTTTAACTTTTAAATCTTTAATCAACACCACAGTATCACCATCAGCCAGCGGGGTACCGTGGGCATCACGGACAACCTTCTCAGTGCTTTCTTCTGACACTTCAGGCGCACTCATCGGCCACTCATGACCGCAGGTTGCGCACACGTAATTTTCACGATCAGGGTAAGTAATTTCTTCGTTACAGGATGGGCAAGGTGGAAACTCTGACATGCAATAACTTCCTTCTAAATAGTTACAGGGGCGCTAAGAATAACTAACCCCAACACTTAAGGCTAACTCGCAGATATTCGCTGATATTTCACTGCAGTACAGCGTGCAATTAATGACGTTGGCGGCGTACTTCAATGATATTAGGTAACTGTGAAATACGGCCTAATAAACGGCCCAGCTCATCCAAGCCCGGCACTTCCACGGTTAAATTAATCATTGCGGTATTGTCTTCTTTGCTGGTACTGGTTTGCAAAGCCACAATGTTCATTTTCTCATTGAGTAGCACCTGAGAAATATCACTGAGCAAACCGGAACGATCATAAGCGCGCACCAACACATCCACAGGGTAGGTTTTCACCGGCTCTGCACCCCAGCCCACTTGAATCATACGCTCGGGCTCACGACTGCTGAGTTGCAAAGCCGTAGCGCAATCTTGACGGTGGATAGTCACACCACGCCCCACAGTGATATAGCCAACAATCGGCTCTCCGGGTACTGGTTGGCAGCAACCGGCCATTTGCGTCAGTAAATTACCCACCCCATGAATGCGAATTTCATCGCGGGGTACAGCGCTGTGCTGGGTTGGTTTACGTGGAATTAAATCCAGCTGCTGCACGCTACGCTCGTGGGGCTCAAGCAGTTGCTGCGCCAGCCCCACAGCATGGGCCAAACGCACATCTCCAGCACCCAAAGCAGCAAACAAGTCTTCACTAGTTTTTAAATTACAACGCTCAGCAAGGCGCTCATAATTCACCGGACCAATGGCCAAGCGAGTCAGCTCACGCTCAAGCATGTGTTTACCCGCGGTGACGTTTTGATCGCGATCTTGCAACTTAAACCAATGCACCACTTTAGCGCGGGCGCGGGTGGTATTAATGTAACCTAAATTAGTATTGAGCCAATCACGGCTGGGAGCACCATTTTTACCGGTGATCACCTCAATTTGCTCGCCGGTTTTCAGGCTGTAATTGAGCGGCACAATGCGACCGTTAACCTTAGCACCACGGCAATTATGGCCAATTTCTGTATGCACCCGATAAGCAAAATCCAGTGGCGTGGAGCCTTTTGGCAAATCAATGGCATGGCCGTCTGGAGTAAAGACATAAACTCGATCTGGCTCGATATCCACACGAATTTGATCCGCTAAGCCGCCAATATCACCCAGCTCTTCATGCCACTCCAGCACTTGCCGTAGCCAAGCAATTTTCTCTTCGTAGTGATCCGACTGGCCATCCTTATCAGCGCCTTTATAACGCCAATGCGCACAAACGCCCAGCTCCGCCTCTTCATGCATGGCATGGGTGCGGATTTGCACTTCCAACACCTTACCTTCAGGACCAATCACCGCGGTGTGCAGCGAGCGATAGCCGTTTTCTTTCGGGTTAGCAATGTAGTCATCAAACTCACGGGCAATATGTGGCCAGCGCGTATGCACAATGCCCAGTGCGCTATAACAATCACGCACTTCAGGGACCGTAATACGTACCGCACGCACATCATAAATCTCGCTGAAGCGCAGACCTTTTTTCTGCATTTTGCGCCAAATAGAATAAATGTGTTTGACTCGGCCACTCACATCCGCATCAATCTGCGCCTCTTGCAACTCTTCGCGCAACTCTTGCACCACTCGGCGGATATACTGTTCACGGTCAATGCGCCGCTCATGCAATAACCCAGCAATGTGCATGTACTGTTCTGGCTCGATATAACGAAACGATAAGTCTTCTAATTCCCACTTAATGTGGCCAATACCTAAGCGGTGCGCCAAAGGTGCATAAATATCCGCAACTTCACGGGCGACTCGATAACGTTTGTGTTCTGGGGCGTTTTTTACTGCACGAATAGCGCAGGTGCGTTCAGCCAGCTTAATCAGGGCAACGCGCACATCATCGACCATGGCCACCAACATGCGGCGTAAGTTTTCCACTTGTGCCTGGGCGTTGAGCACAACACTTTTGCGCGGGTTAATACTGGCGCTGATCGCCGCCATACGCAGTACACCATCAATTAACTTGCTGACCACCGGACCAAATAAACGCTCAATTTCACCCAACGGCGCTTTGCCTTCGCGCACCGTGCGGTACAAAATAGCCGCCACTAAGGTTTCTTGATCCAGCTTTAAATCCACAAGAATCTGTGCAATTTCCAAACCGATTTGCAAGCTAGAAGCGCCCTCTGCCCAAACATTATGGGTTTCCTTAGCTTTCTGCTCAGCATCGCGGGCAAACTCACACGCACTGAGCAAACCTTGGGCATCCAGCAAGGGATCAACTGCGATAATCTGCGCCACCCAACTGGGTAAATCGATACTGCCATCTTGGCTAACTGGCTGTTCTGTTCTGACCTGTACCATTACCAATCCTTCGAGTTCAAGACTCAAGCAATCACTACACCAACTCAGTCAAACGCTTACGGCTTGACCAACAGCGCCATAGCTTCGGCATGCCCTGTTTGCGCAAACATATCCAGCACACCGGCTTTTTCTAAACGATAACCCTTGGCAAGCAAAACCGCCGCATCCCGCGCCAGTGTGGCGGGGTTACAGGAAACATAGACAATGCGCGGCACTTTTAATTGCGCCAAATCAGTCACGGTCATCTGTGCACCTTCGCGAGGCGGATCCAGCAATGCTGCAGCGAAGCCTTGTTTGGCCCAAGGCGCTTTGCGTAACGGCATAGACAAGTCGGCATGGTAAAAGTGCACATTGCTCAGCTGATTGGCTTCAGCATTGGCCCGTGCACGCACCAGCATCGACTCGACACCCTCCACCGCCACTACCTCCTCAACCTGTTGCGCCAGCGGCAAGGCAAAGTTACCCAATCCACAAAACAAATCCAGCACGCGAGCACCCGACTGTGGCGCTAACCATTTTAGCGCTTGGGCGATCATCGCCTCATTCATTTGCGCATTGACCTGAACAAAATCACCGGGCTGATAAGCAATTTCGACAGCGTACTGGGTTAACGCATAACCCAAGGTGGCTCCGGCTTGATCTGGCTGTGGCTCACCAATGCCTTGCAGCCATAATTGCACATGGTGCTCGGCACAGTAAGCGCGTAGCTTGGCTAAATCCGCAGCATGCAGCGCTTGGGTATGACGCAGCAACAATGCCGTATTGTGGCCACTGAATAGCTCCACATGACCTAACACTTGCGGCTGTTGAAAACTATTAAATAAAGCACTTAGCCCTGCAAATACCGGCTGCAACTCAGGGACTAAAATAATGCAACTGGCCACTTCAACAATGGCATTACTGGCCGGGCCGCGAAAGCCCACCTGCACATGCTTTTGTTTAACGTCATAACGCACAGCAACACGACTGCGGCGGCGATAGGCAAATGCTGGCCCCACTAAAGGTTCTGCCCAAGTTACCGGGGTCAGCCCCTCGCGACTGAGCTGCTCAACTAAATTAGCGTGCTTGAGCTCAATTTGCTGTGCATGGCTAATATGCTGCAACGTACAGCCGCCACAGCGCCCGGCCCACTGGCACTCAGGAGTAATACGCTCCGGGCTACTGCTTTGAATCACTAAGCTTTGCGCCTCAACCACCTTGCTGCGCGCGGCCAACACTTCGGCTTGCACCTGCTCACCGGGTAAAGCACCGCTGACAAACCAAGTACGCCCGTCTAAAAAAGCAATGCCACGGCCATCGTGCGACAAGCGTTCAATGCTCAACACTTGTTTTTTACCCGCAGGCAAGGTGTTACGCACACCTCCCGCTGGTTGAAACCGTAACGACTTAGGTGCTTTTGAGCGACTCATACAGACTCCGGCGCATAAATACCGCTAGACAGGTAGCGGTCACCGCGGTCACAAATAATTGCCACCAACACTGCGTGTTCAACGCTTTTCGACACTTCCAGCATGGCAGCCACCGCGCCACCGGATGACACCCCACAAAAGATACCCTCCTCACGGGCTAAACGGCGCATGCAGTCTTCCGCGGTGTGTTGATCCATATCCACCACTTGATCAACTCGGCTAGGGTCAAAAATGCTTGGTAAATAAGCTGCCGGCCAACGGCGAATCCCCGGAATAGTTGCCCCTTCTGTGGGTTGTAAACCAACAATTTGCACCTCTGGGTTTTGCTCTTTCAAATAGCGTGAAACCCCCATAATGGTGCCAGTGGTGCCCATAGAACTGACAAAGTGGGTGATTTGCCCTTGGGTTTGCTGCCAAATTTCTGGCCCAGTGGTTTGGTAATGCGCGCTGGGATTATCTTGATTAGAAAACTGATCCAGCACTATGCCCTTGCCCTGTGCTTGCATCTCCAGAGCTAAATCACGGGCCGCTTCCATTGACTCCACCAAAATCAATTCTGCACCATAGGCCGTCATGGCTGCTTTGCGTTCAGCGGTGGAGTTATCTGGCATAATCAGTAGCATGCGGTAGCCTTTAATAGCAGCGACCATAGCCAAGGCAATGCCAGTATTTCCCGAGGTAGCCTCAATGAGGGCATCCCCCGGTTGGATACGACCACTGCGCTCGGCGCGCTCAATCATGGCCAGTGCTGGGCGGTCTTTTACCGAGCCAGCAGGGTTATTGCCCTCAAGCTTAACCAGTAAAGTATTGCTCGTTGCGCCACCCAGACGCTGTAAACGAATTAACGGGGTACTGCCGATGCAGTCGGCTAAAGTTGGATAATGAACAGTCATAGTAATAAGCAGCGGCATCAAAATTTAAAGAGGCCTATCATAGCGCCAAATGGGAAGAGTCCATAACCCACGAAGGCATCAACTTATAACCTGAAGCTATAATTCAAGATAATTTTATTAACAAATTTCTTTTGCGGCGTGGAGAATCACAGCGTGTTGACCAAGCTTGGAATTAAAGGACGCGTGCTACTGCTCACCTTGGTGCCGTCGGGTGCTTTCGCAATTATTCTGGGCAGCTGGTTCAGCTATGCCCAACTGCAAGATTCACAACAGCAGCTTCTACAGCGCGCACAGCTCATTCTCAGTCAACTGTCCCTGCACAGTTACGCCGCACTCAAGGCTGGGGACCGAGAACAATTGGCGCGTATTGCCCAAGAAGCCAATAACCTCAATGATGTGCGCTCAGTCCGCTTTATCGCAGCCCCTGACACTGTGCTAGCCCACTCTGGGCCATCGATGCCCAAGCAATCACTGACGGACACCCTGCAACTGAGCATTACCAGCCAGCGCGCTGGCTCACTGCTGACCCTGCCCATTTATGCGCGCCCTCTAGCCCCCACTGCTGTTGAGCAGCCGCAACACAACCAACAACAGCCCATTGGCTGGGTCAGTTTAGAGCTGTCACACCACGCCACCTTACTGGAAGGCTACCGGCAAATTTTCATCAGCAGCGTACTCATCGCCTTTGGCCTGCTGATCACTGCGCTGCTGGCGTTGCGCCTAAGTCGTACCATTAATTTACCCCTAGAAAACATTAAGCGTGGGGTGGCCAGCATCCGTGAAGGACACTTAGATACCCGCCTAAGCTCCCCCGGCAGCCAGGAGCTCGACGAGTTGGTTAATGGTATTAATCTTATGGCGCAATCATTGCAGCAAGCCCAAGAAGAGCTGCAAGGCAATATTGACCAAGCTTTGGACGATGCGCGTCACAACCTCGAAACCATTGAAATTCAAAATATTGAACTGGACTTAGCCCGTAAAGAAGCCATTGAAGCCAGCCGCATCAAGTCAGAGTTTCTGGCCAATATGAGCCACGAAATTCGCACCCCGTTGAATGGCATTATTGGCTTCACCCAGCTGTTGAAAAAAAGCGACCTCACCATTCGCCAAGAGGACTACCTCAATACCATTATTAACTCCTCCGACAGCCTGCTCAATATCATCAATGAAGTTTTAGATTTCTCTAAAATTGAAGCAGGCAAACTGGTGCTCGATCATGCGCCTTTTTATCTGCGTGATTTAATCCAAGACACGCTCACCTTATTGGCGCCAGCCGCCCACCACAAACAACTGGAACTGATCAGCCTCGTTTACCGTGACACTCCGCGCACCCTAATTGGTGACGCCCAGCGCATTAAGCAAATCCTTACCAACTTAATTGGCAATGCCATTAAATTTACCCACGAGGGTAATATCGTCGTGCGCGCCATGCTCGAGGATGAAGATGACAGCTTTGCCTTACTGCGTTTCAGCGTACAAGACACGGGCATTGGCATGCACGAGCTGGAACAAAATGCTTTATTCCAGGCCTTTACCCAAGCCGATCACTCACTGACCCGCCAAGCTGGAGGAACGGGCTTAGGGCTGACCATTTCCAAACGTTTGGTGGAGCACATGGGCGGTGAAATCAGTGTCACCAGCACCATCGGCGAAGGCTCGGAGTTTAGTTTTAGCCTGCGTCTAGAAAAAGCCGATAGCGGTGAACTGTCGAGTATTGAAATCAAACACCCCAGCCATCGCGCCATACTCTATGAGCCGCACTCTTTGGCCTTACAAGCCATTGCCCACCAGCTGGAAGATTGCGGCTTGCACGTGGACTGTATCGATAACCTGGACGCTATCCTAGCCAAAGTACAGGCCGCAGAAGCCTCGGTCGCCCCTTACCATCTGGCCGTACTGAGCATTAACACCAAGCAGCATCCGTTGCATCAATTGAAAAATATTTTTAGTCAGTTGCAGCAACGGCAGTGCGAAGTTTTACTGCTGTGCAGCACCAGTGACTTTAATATTTTCCAGAACAACCTTGGCAAGCCTTTTTGTGAACAAATGCTCAGCAAACCAGCCTGTCATCGCCGCTTGCAACATGCGGTTAATAACCTTTTAGCCATTCAAAACCCAGCGTCAGAGCAGTCCTTAACTGACCCTGAGCAACATCAGTTACATGCCCTGTGCGTGGACGATAACCCGGCCAACTTACTGTTGATTAAAACCTTACTGCAAGACATGGGTGCACGGGTCAGCAGCGCCGACAATGGCCATACGGCGTTGGCGCTGTTCCAGCAACACAGCTTTGATATTGTCTTTATGGACATTCAAATGCCGGTTATGAGCGGCCAGCAATGCACAGCGGCAATGCGTGAGTGGGAGCACAACCAGCAGCTGGAAACCACGCCAATTATTGCGGTGACAGCCCACGCCCTCGCCAATGAAACCCACTTATTTTTACAAGCCGGATTAAATGACTGCCTAAGTAAGCCGATCAGCGAGCAATCCCTAGCCCAAGCCATTGCCAAATGGACAGGGGTTTTTATGGCCACGCAAGCACAACTTGAGCAACCTATGCCCATCAGCACTGAACATCAGCACTTGCCAGTTATTGATCGCGACGAAGGCCGTAAACTATCCAACGGCAAAGACGGCCTCGCCAATGAGCTGTTGACCTTGCTGCTCGAATCTCTGCCCAGTGATCGTGCCTATATCCAACAAGCCCGCAGTCAAGGCGATCGCGGCGCACTGCTGGAACGCATTCACCGCATTCATGGGGCCAGCCAATATTGCGGCGTACCGCAATTGCGCGCTATTTGTAAAACCTGTGAAGTCTTACTAAAAAATAACGCCGCACAAATTGATCCGGCACTGGATGAGCTCGATGCAGCCATTGCGCGCTTACTGGCGCACTTAGCCCACGACAACCAGCCAGAACCGCCGCCATAGCATCAGAGGTTTATAACGGCAGCTCAGTCTGCTCGGTACTGAGTTCAGGCAAGCGCCAGTCAATGGGGGTTTGTCCGGTGCGCTGTAAAAACTTATTGCACTGACTAAAGTGACCATTACCGATAAAACCGCGGTAAGCGGATAACGGTGAGGGGTGCACCGAGCTGAGCAACAAGTGTTTGCTGGCATCAATACGCTGCGCCTTACTGCGCGCATGGGCGCCCCACAACATAAACACCACATGCTCTTGCTGCGCACTGACGCAATCAATGATGTGATCAGTAAAGCGCTGCCAACCGGCCTTAGCATGAGAACCCGCCTGGCTCTGCACCACCGTTAAAGTTGTATTAAGCAACAGCACCCCCTGCTCTGCCCAACTTTGTAAACAACCGTGCTGGGCAATGGGGATATTTAAATCACGCTGCAACTCTTTATACATGTTGAGCAATGACGGCGGCACTTTTATACCAACAGGCACAGAAAAGCTTAAACCATGGGCTTGGCCAGGGCCGTGGTAAGGGTCTTGCCCTAAGATAACCACCTTAACTTTAGGCAAAGGCGTTAAGTTCAGCGCATTAAAAATCAGCCCGCCGGGCGGATAAATAACTTTCCCCTGCTGCTTTTCTTCGCGTAAAAAATTAGACAACTGCTGCATATAAGGCTGTTCAAATTCAGCAGATAACGCTGTTTTCCAACTCTCTTCCAGCTTAATACGGTTATACTGCGGCATGATTTCAACCTGCGATAAAAAAGCAGCACCCTAGGAAAGCCAGGATAACTTGTCAATGAGTGACACCAACAGTACTCAAAGCTCAGCACAACAAAGCTTACACTACTCACTGCTGAGTGCCTTCCTTAAAGGCACAGTGAAGATCCCGCAGATGCCAGAAAACGCACTGCGAATCCGTAGCTTATTACGCGACCCTTACACCTCTCTAGAACACCTCAGTCGTGTGATCAATAGCGACCCGCCACTGGCTGCTTACTTAATGCAATTTGCTGACAGTCCACTATTAAAAAGTGCTCGCCCCTGCCGCTCACTGCGCGATGTTTTAGCGCGTTTGGGCACCAGTAAGCTCAATAACCTTGTACTAAGCTTTGCCGTGCGCAATATTTTTATTAGCAAAGAGTTGGCCTTACAAAAAGCATTTCGTGCGCGCTGGAACGCCTCTTTGGCGCGGGCGGCGTGGTCAGCCAGTTTAACCAGTGTATTGCCGGAAATATCTGCGGACGACGCGCTTTTAGGCGGTTTGTTTCAGGATATTGGCAGCCTACCGTTGTTGGCTGAGCTGGAAAACTGGCCGCAAATCGACCGTGAGACTGACAACCTCAATACAGTGTGCGAGCAACTTTCAGGGCAAATAGGCACAGTGTTATTGACCTCTTGGAAACAGCCCAGCCACTTAGTCGACTGCGCCCGTTACCGCAATGGCCATCTTGCCAGCAGCAGCGCAGACACAGCACAACTCTATGAGCTGGTACAGATTGGCGAAGCCTTACACAACCCGCTAAAACACCAGCAGTTAGCACAACTGCCTTTAGCCCAGCAAATTTTTAACGACATGGATGTAGAAAAAGTCCAGCAGCAACTGCAAGAACAGGTAGAGGTCTGGTTTTTATTGCTCGGGGTCAAAACCCGTGCCCGTTAATCAGAGCATAATAACCCCACAGGTACTACGACTAAGATACAGTACCCGAACTTCAGCTATGTCTGCACAGTCACCCCTATAATTGCACCCCTCCTTTTTAGGCTTCGAAATAAGGAAATTCTTGTGATCCGTATGCTCTCTGCTCTAACCCTATGGGTTGGAATGACCGTAACAGCACTGGCTGCTGACCCCATACTCATTGGTTTAAACTACCCACGCACGGGTCACTACAAAGAAGAGGGCTTGGCGCAAATGCGCGGAGCACTGCTAGCCATTGATGAAATCAATGCGCAAGGCGGTGTGTTAGGCCGCGAAGTCAGTTTAATCACTCGCGATACCGCCTCACGCCCGGATAAAGCTGCTCGTAACGTCGATGCCCTGATTGATCAAGGCGCAGTAATGCTATTTGGCAGTGTTTCCAGTGCCGTAGCAGTGGCTGCCAGTGAGCGAGCCCGCCAACTCAATACACTATACTTTGCCACGATTGGCTACCGCCAATGGTCACCGCTATGTCTTTCGCGAAAGCAGTAATGCGGCGATGACCGGTTATGCCCTTGGCCACTATTTATCAACTCACTTCGCTGATAAATCGTATTTTTATATAACTGCAGATTACTCTTGGGGACACAGCTCCGAACAAGCCCTAAGGGAAAATACCAACACCACAGATACCAGCAAACACAAAGGCATTTTATTGCCTTTCCCAACAGCTAAGCAGTCCGACTACACGGCGGTACTCAAGCAAGCCCAAGAGAGCAATGCTGAAATTGTCGTGTTAGCACTCTATGGTCACGACTTAGTCCGCGCGATGCGCACCGCAGAAACCTTGGGTTTAACCAAAAAAGTTCAGATTGTCGCCCCGAACCTCACTCAGTCCAGAAGTTGAAAACTCCGCAACTGGCCTCGCATTTGTAGAAAACTTTAATCAAGCCTACGAGCTGTACCCACCCAGTGCTGCGGCCTCTGCTTATACGGTAGTCAAACAATGGGCGGACGCGGTACAACGCAGCAACAGCCTTGGCAGTGAAGCAGTAATTAACGCCCTCGAAGGCCATGAGTACAGCTTGCTAAAAGATGCCGCGCAATGGCGTGCCTTTGATCACCAAAACATCCAAACCGTCTATGTGGTACAGGTCAATGACCGCGAGGCAGTTATGGCGCACCCTTCACGTCAGGATTACTTTAAAATCCTTGAGCGTTTTGAATTTGATCAAAACATGCAGACGTTCGAACAATGGCAAGCTGACCGCGCCGCGGCCGGTAAACCCAACAAGCTCTAAAGCTGCCCTAAGCGCGTAAGCTTACGCAAGCCATAAAAAAACCGTGCAGCACGCACGGTTTTTTTATGAGCTAAATCCAAGCAATGCCCTTAGGCGTTACTGGCGCGCTAAACGCAGATTCTCTACTGCACAGTGCTGCAAGCTGCGGTACGGATTAATGTCCAGACCGCCGCGGCGCACATAGCGGGCGGAAACGCTTAACAACTCTGGCTGCAAACAGGCTTGTAAATCCAGAAAAATCCGCTCAACGCACTGCTCATGAAAGTCCTGATGCTGTCGAAAGCTCACCAAGTAAGTCAGCAGGCTGGCATGATCCAAAGCCGCTCCGCGGTAATGCACCTGTATCGTGCCCCAATCCGGCTGCCCAGTGACTGGGCAATTGGATTTCAAGAGGTGGCTGTACAGATGCTCTTCAACCTGCTCAGTGCCGCACACAAGCTGCTCTAAGCCCGGGTTCTCATATTGGTTAAGATGCACATCCAGATCATCAATGCACAGCCCCTGCGGCTCATGAACGCCTTCTGCAGCCACTTGCGCAAAGGTCTTCAACTCAACTTGCACTGTTGCCTGTGCAACCTTGGATAAGTCCGCAGCCAATACCGCCTGCACTTCAGCAAAGCTGGCATACACACTTTGGTTAAAAGAGTTTAAATACAACTTAAAGGACTTGGATTCGATGATATTGGCCGAATCAGCCGGCACCACTACTTGCGCAACTGCCACCACAGGCTTACCGCTGGGCAGCAACCAAGACAACTCATAGCAGTTCCAAACATCCACGCCAACATAGGGCAGATTATCAGCAGAAAAACCCAGCTCGCGCCACTTGGTCGCCCGAGCAATGCCAAAGAGTAAACTGGCATCGTATTGACTGGTGTAGGCACTATTTTTGCCCAGTGGTGAATCATGTGCGGGATGCTGCGGCATCAATACTGCTCCATACAAGAATTAAAGAGCAGCATTGTAATCAAACTTCAGCACAGCGTCTTGCTACGGACGTTTTAGCTGCGGCTCATGCCATATTTGCGCATTTTTTCCACTAAGGTGGTGCGACGAATATTTAAACGCTCAGCGGCGCGGGCCACCACGCCATCTTCTTCAGTCAATGCTTGCTGAATTAAATCCTGCTCCAACTCAGCCAGGTATTCACGCAAATCCAGCCCTGTCGAAGGTAGCTGAGCGGTTGGGTTTGGTGCTGGGACGTCCTCAACTGCAGCCAATAACGCTGCACGCTCACTGACTTCCTCGCGCAATTCCTGAATCCCGTTTTCTTCATCAATGTAACGAAACTTACGCGGCAACTCGCTGATACCAATGACCCCGTGCGGGTACATGATCGCCATACGCTCAACAAGGTTCGCCAGCTCGCGCACGTTACCCGGCCAGCTGTGCTGACACAACGACATAATCGCCGCCTCATTAAAACGCACCGAGCCACGCTTTTCATTTTCCATGCGCGATACCAGCTCGTTAATCAACAACGGAATATCTTCGGTGCGCTCACGCAGCGGTGGCATTTCAATGGGGAACACATTGAGGCGGTAAAATAAATCCTCACGAAAATCGCCCAACTCGATCATTTCTTCAAGATTCTTATGGGTGGCAGCCACAATACGCACATCCGCATCAATGGATTTATTCCCCCCCACACGCTCATAAATGCGCTCTTGCAATACCCGCAGCAACTTAACCTGCATGGTTAGCGGCATATCGCCGACTTCATCTAAAAACAGCGTACCGCCTTTAGCCAACTCAAAACGCCCAGCGCGCGCACTGATCGCACCGGTAAACGCGCCTTTCTCGTGGCCAAATAATTCGCTTTCCAATAACTCTGCCGGAATTGCCCCACAGTTAATCGGCACAAAGGGCCCATCACGGCGCTCAGAGTTGTAATGCAAATTGCGCGCAATCACTTCTTTACCCGTGCCCGATTCACCGAGAATCAGCACACTGGCTTCGGTATCGGCCACTTGCTGCATCATCTGCCGCACACCTTGAATGCAACGACTGGCCCCCACAAGGCTGCGAAACAAATTTGGCTCACGTTGAGTGCGGCGCTCTGCCGCTTGGTCATACACCTCACGGTAAACTTGCGCACGGTGCAAGATACCCAGCAACTGACTGTAACTGGGCGGCATTGCTAAGCGGGTTAAGACCGAGGCGGATACTGCACTAGGCAGCTCAATGGCTTCGCCCTCTTCCAGCAAAATAATTGGCAAGAACTCATCCCACTCAACAAACTCTTTGATCAAAGCTTCTAAGCGCTTTCCTGCGCTAATACCACCAAGCATCACACACAACACTCCACGGCTGGAGTTTAGCGTTGCAACTGCATCACGCCACTCCATGCTGCTGCAAGCAATGTAGTTCTCATCTAAAAAAGTGAGGATATTGGCAAACTCTTTGCATTGCTCAACATGGTCGTGGACCAGGAGGATTTTCGTTTCTCGCCACATAATGACTACTTAGACTCTAAAGACAAAGGACGCTATTCAAGCATGAAAGCAAACTGCCACTAGTAAAGTCAAAACTGCCGCCATTGTCAATTTTATGACGTAATTTTAATGGGCTTTTATAAAACTGACGCTTAATCAAGTGAGCAGAAAAAAGCCCCAAGTACAGATTGCACTTAGGGCTTGTGTTTGCGTCAATAAATCAACCGAACATTTGGTAGACTTTCGCGCTTTGTTTCGACTGATTGATCTGGCGTAACTCGTCAGCAATACGTTGCTGTTCGCCTTGGCAGATACTGACCATTTCGTGGTACAGATCCAGTAATTCTTGCATGCGCTCACGTAACTCATCGCTATTCTGATGAGGGTCAGACATAGCACTGTCAACAGCTTGTCGACATTGTAGATCCAATCGACCTACAGCTTGCCAGTCTTGCTGCGCTAGAGCATCGCGCAAAGCGGTACTGGTGTTTTGAAGTTGCTCAACAGTGCTTGTGCTCATGGTACTTGCCTCTCGTCAGTGCAGTTTAAGCTGCAATGGCATCCCAGCCAGTTTTTACTTCACGCAATAAGTCAGACACTTCTTCAACAATAGCGAGATCGTTTTTAAGGTTTGCTTCCATCAAACGAGTGGTCATGTACTCATATAAGCGATCAAGATTTGCGGCAATCTCACCGCCTTTTTCTAGATCTAAAGCTTGGCGTAAACCACCAACAATGCCAATGGCCTTACTCAGCAGCTCACCTTTGAGGGCAGTTTGCTCACGTTCCATAGCGCCACGTGCTTGCGCTAAACGGGTTAAGCCACCTTCAAACAGCATTTGAATCAAACGGTGTGGATCAGCCTCAATCGCCTGCGCTTGAGTATTAACTGATTGGTACTGTCGCATAGCGGTCATTGCGTTCATAACATCGTGCTCCATAAGCGTTTCAACTATCCTTTGTATCGTCACTGACCGCTTATTCTTTAATATTTATTTACAATTCTTTTGGTTCTTGGCTCGGATCGATCTGTGACCAACCTTCACGCAACTGTAAAACAATATTTTGCACTTCTTCTAAGCTTTGCGGGGTTTTATCCACTGATACCGTGGCTAAACGACGGGTCATGTAGCTGTAAAGCTCATCCAGATTTTCTGCTAACTCACCGCCTAAGCTTTTATCGAGGCTGTCTTGCAGCAAACCAATGATCGTCAGTGTCGTACCAACTGCCTCGCCACGCTGGGCTGCGTTGTTTTCTTTCTGTGCAATCAGTGCTGTTGAAATACTCTCTAATGCGCCATCAAGCAGCAAGTCAACCGCCTGATACGGGGTTAAATCCTGACCTTCGGCTACTGAGTTATAAGTCTTTACTGGGTTACTCATGCATTAATTCCTTGAATTCATACCAGGCAAGCTGCCCAGTGACTGGAGAAGTTGTTGACTGGTTGTATTGAGTTGTCCAACCAGCGCATCCATCGCATTAAATTGCTTCAATAGGCGTGCTTCAATTTGGCCTGCACGCGCAGTGAGTTTTTCTTTCTGCTTGGTAATATCACTTCGCGTAGCATCCAAACTCTGCTGCCGCGAACCAATAATGCCATCCTTGCCGGTATAGCCGCCAATGCGGTTATCCATGCGTGACATCAATCCGTTGTCACCAGCAAAAAACTGACCTACTGAATCGAAGTTTGTCTCCAATGCAGCGTCCAGTTTTTTATCATCAATTTTCAATGTACCGTCTTTTTGCGTGGTAATCCCCAAGTCAGCCAAGACTCGAATATCACCATTGCCGGATACATTACTCAACTCGTTACGCATACTGTTTACCAGATTACGCACTGTTGAGTCACCGACCAAACCGCCAACAACCGGAGCTTTATCGTCGCCCACTTTAGTCACTGCGGTCAGCTTATTACTCACTTCCATAAACTCGTTATAAGAATCAACAAACTTTTTCAGCTGATCTTTAACGCCTTTAGTATCTTGTCCAACGGTGACCGTTAACGGTTTATTCTCTTCAGTCTTACCTTTTAAAGTAAAACTGACATCAGGAATAACGTTTTCAACCGTATTAGAAGCGCTTTCAAGCTTTAAACCATCAATCGTAAATACCGCATTGGCCGCCAACTCTAAGGCGCCTGCTGTCGC
>SMEQ01000200.1_pt1 | contig 19317 bp, 18 predicted proteins | sample 2456281 | NCBI WGS metagenome assembly SMEQ01 (sample SAMN10132596, study PRJNA489261) | soil metagenome | isolation source: day1 antibiotic-loamy sand soil ammended with raw manure from dairy cow... | place: USA | collected 2015-04-01
ACCTTGCCAAGGTTAGGGTCGCGAGTTCGAGTCTCGTCTTTCGCTCAAGGTCTGCTCGGATGGTGGAATGGTAGACACGCAAGACTTAAAATCTTGTGATCATAACGGTTGTGCGGGTTCAAGTCCCGCTCCGAGTACAGAAAACCCCTGATAATCGACTGATTATCAGGGGTTTTTCTTTTTCTGGGGCGCCAAAGGGGTGCCAAGAAAACATAAGCTAAAACAATTATACATCTTTAACCTGAAACTCCTCTTTTTCTTTCTTTCTCATCTATGATTTCCTTTTTATTTCTATTTTTGCACTAGACTAATAATGATATCACGATATGGAAATAACTGAAAAAACTAAAACTATCTACAATAGAATACAATCATTTATCAATAGCACTACTTCAAGACTATTGAATAATGAAAAGTCCCTTTACTACATCAAAAAAGAATACTGGGAAGAAGCTACCTTAGATACTCATATTAAAGATGAAATATTTACCTATTCAGGTAAGCTAGTTGAACTACAAAGAAAACATCCAATACTACATATCATAACTAGGTATCATGACCTAAAAAATGTTCTTTGGGAAAGTACTTTTATTGAAGAGCTATCTCCCGATGAAAAGAAAAAATATATTGCAACTGAAAATCTATACTTGGACTTTAAAAGATTTGAAGAGGATAACACTATTTATGATGAACTGATACCTTACTTTTCAGGTATTGTATCATCTATTTTCCTTATTAACTACATTTCTTTTCTGAAAGATCAAATACCAACTGAAGATCCTTCAACTTCAACTACCACTCCCCCATCCACAGAAATAGAAACAGAGGTAGAGGCAGAAGAAACAGAGATAAGATATACTTTTGAAGCGAACTTTTCACCTATACAAGTAGAGATAATTTCAAAGTGTATTAATGAAGCTCGTATCTTCACAAAGGAAATTACTAGTGAAACTTTTGATAGTATTTTATCCTGTACAATTGTAGAGCCTCTTAAAGCGCGAAACAACCGCTTACTAGTATATTTCTTTTCTACGTTAGATGACTATAGCCTAATCACTCGAAATTGGCAATCAGTCATTGATAAGAATGCCTTATTCCTTTCTTCAGGCAAAGGCAATCCACTTAAACAATCTGACTTATCTACTGCCAATTCAGAGATCAAAATCACACCGCCCATAGGTTCGGAAATCATTGACAAATACATCAAAGAAGTGAAGAAACATTGAGAATAGATTGAGACCTCAAACATTGTCAACCTGATACCCAGACATTTGCCAGTATATTTGCCCTCGTTATAACTTAACAAGGGTTGCAACCCCTATTGTATTATTTAAAAAAATTACACGCAAATGTCAAATTCAACAACATTAGAAGAACGTATCAAACAATTAGAGAGTAGTCTATATCAGGCTAAAGAAATACTAAGCTTTGAAGAGGCTTGTGCATTTCTCAATTTTTCGAAGAGTTACCTTTACAAACTAACATCTTCTTGTGCTATCCCTCACTATAAACCGAGTGGTAAGATGGTCTATTTTGAAAGAAAGGAGCTAGAAAACTGGCTTCGTCAAAATCCAGTAAAGACTAGAGAGCAGATAGAGATGGATGCTAATGCATACATCATGAAAAATCAACACAAGAAGAAGTAGTAATGAGAAAGCCTAAAAACTTAGACAAAGAACCTACATCAAGTAAAAAGTCAAGAAATGAGCGTATCGAAAGCTTTCTTAAGGGACGATATGAGTTCCGATTTAATACTGTAAAGTGTCGTACTGAGTTTCGCGTATTAGGAACAGAAGAAATATTCTCTCCACTTACTAAATTCGACATTAATTCTATGCGTCGATTGTTAGATGCCTCACAAGGGATAATAACATCAGGAGAAAATATTAGAGCCATACTGGAGAGTGATTTTTGCCCTAAGGTAAACCCAATACAGAGTTATTTCAGCTCATTACCCAAACTTAATAAGGAAGACAACTCAGAACTTTGCAAATTAGCTAGCTGCGTATCTTTACGCAACCCAGAGAAGTGGCAGACGTACCTATTAAAATGGCTTGTAGCAGTTGTAGCTAACGCTATGGACGACTTTCAGTGTCGAAACCATACTTGCATAGTACTAACTGGAGAACAGGGTAAATTCAAAACTACTTTTTTGGATTTACTCTGTTCCAAGAGTTTGAAAAGCTACCTATTTACGGGCAAGATAGATCCACAAAGCAAGGATATTCAAACACTAATTGCGGAATACTTATTCATAAACATTGATGACCAGTTAAAAGCTTTAAACAAGAGGGATGAAAATGAGCTGAAAAACTTGATAACAATCCCACGTGTGAAGTATCGTCGTCCATATGATGTATATATAGAGGAGTATCCACACGTAGCTAGTTTTATGGCTTCAGTAAATGGGAATGACTTTCTAACTGATCCAACTGGAAGTAGGCGCTTTTTAGCTTTTGAAGTTGAGAGTATCGATATTGAAACTGCAAAGTTGATAGATATGGACAAGGTTTATACTGAAGCTGTATGGTACTGGAAAAACGGTTTTAGATACTGGTTCAATGATGAAGAAATTGCAGAGTTAAATCAAGGCAACGAGGCTTTTCATGTACAAACAGCAGAATATGAAATGTTACTCAAAGGATTTGAGAAAGCGGAGACAGATTCTGATTCATTTATGACCACATCCGAGATACTAAGCTATTTAAGAGGCTATACAACTCTCAACTTACAAGAAAAGCGTATGGGTGAGGCATTAAAGATTGCTGGCTTTGAAAGAAGATCTAAACGTGTTAATGGTAGTCCTATGTATGTATATATCATTAGGAAAATCAGCCCCAATCCATTTACATCACATTCTTATTACTAAATGATGTTACTACATTACTACTGTATAGTATAACACATTGAAAGAAAAAAGATTACAGAGTAGTAAGTGATAAAATATATCCTTACAACATCTTACTATCTAACTACATTTCTAAACTACTTTCGTAGTTACTACAAAAACCATCATTACTACAGATTAAAGACTGATTATAAACCAATTACAATCAATTAATAATGTAGTAAGATAAACCATCAAAAGTTCAATAAAAAGAAATAAAACTATGACATACGAAAACATAAAACACTTATCTATAAGACATTATCTAAACAGTGTAGGAATATATCCGAAGAAAGAATATACAGGTTACGGAATGTACAGAAGTCCGTTCAGAGATGAGAGCTCACCGAGTTTTAAAGTTGATTTCAACCAAAACCTCTGGTATGACTTTGGGAGTGGCGAGGGAGGAAGTATCATCGATTTGGTGATGAAAATGAACGGGTGTACTTTTAATGAGGCCATCGATCACTTAAAGGAACAGTCTCTCTTACCCGTGGAGGAGCAACTATCTTTTTCCTTTCACAGGAACAGCGGAATTACACTTGTCAAAGACAAACTACTTGAACATCCTCGGCTATTGGAGTACCTGCAAACCCGAAAGATCGATTCAGACATCGCACGGGTGCATTGCAGGGAGATACACTATAAAGTCGGAGAAAATACCTACTACGCTATAGGCTTTCCCAACAATGACGGAGGCTGTGAACTACGCAACTCTTCATTCAAGGGATGTATCGCACCCAAGGAAATCACGCATATACATCAGGAAGACAAAAAAGAAAGCTGTTTCGTATTCGAAGGATTTATGGACTACCTCTCTTTACTCACCATTCGAAAACAACTCAATCCGGATTATCCGAGTTCCAACTGGCACGACAATATCGTTCTAAACTCCACTGCAAACCTAAAAAAGGCATTGCCACTATTGGCGGATTACGATCAAATATATTCTTTCCTTGACAATGACAAGACAGGAATGACCGTTTTCAAAGAGCTGCAAAAAGAACTGGGTTATCGTGTGCGTAATTCTTCACGCATCTATTCGGGGTACAAGGATCTGAATGAATATTTGTGTGCAGATGCACATTTAAAATACCGCCAAGCCCCTGAAAAAACAATCCAAAAACGAAAAAAAGGACTGAGGCGTTAATGCTGAAAAAGACGGGATACATTATGTTTTTTGGAGGAGCAAGTTTATGTTTTGGTAATACCAAAACCCACTTGCTTTCCGCTTCCGATGGTCGCAGAAAGGATTCATCCCGTTGGTCTGAAATCAAATAACTAAAGTTATTATGAATTTTAATAAAGGTGGTCGTCCAACTAAAACGTTGGTCGAAAAACGCAGATATACTATCAGCGTTAAGCTAAATACAAAGGAACATATTTCACTAAAGACTAAAGGCAGTTTGGCTGGTATTAGTCGTAGTGAATATATAAGGAAATGTTTATCTGACAGCATTATTTACCCACGCCTAACTCCTGAAATAAATGATTATATCAGAAAGTTATCAGGCATGGGAAATAATCTAAATCAGATTGCAAGAAGAGCTAATGCAGCAGGATATTCTACTACACGTAGTGAATATCTTCATTTGGCTGATAAGATTGATAACATTATAGAAATGATAGAAGATGATGGCAAAAATAGTAAAAGGTAAAGCATTCAAGGGAGTGGTCAATTATGTACTAGATAAGAAAAAAGAGGCTCAAATAATAGATTGTGATGGTTTTCGCTTAAAAAGCAAAGCATCCATCATACAGAGCTTCATAAGGCAAGCCTCTTTGAATAGTCGTGTTTCAAAATCTGTCTGTCATATCTCGTTGAATTTCTCTGTACAAGACAAAGACAAGCTATCTAACCAAACAATGGCTAAGATAGCTAAAGAGTATATGAATAAGATGGGAATAACTAACACTCAATACATAGTTGCAAGGCACTTTGATAAAGAGCATCCTCATGTTCACATAATTTTTAATCGTGTAGATAATAACGGCATTACTATTACTGATAGTAATGACCGTTTTAGAAGTGAGAAGATATGCAAGGAGCTAACTACTAGTCATGGGCTATACTTCTCTACTGGTAAAGAGAAAGTAAAGGAGCATAGGCTAAAAGAGCCTGATGCTACAAAGTATGAGATATACAATGCACTTAAAGAGTTGATACCAAAGTGTTGCAACTGGGGTGAATTGACTAATGAACTTAAAAGAGGTGGCATTAATACTGAGTTTAAGACTAAGAGTGGTTCAGATGAAATTCAAGGCCTCAGATTTAAAAAGAATGACTACCTGTTTAATGGCTCTAAAGTGGATAGAGCATTTAGTTATTCAAAGATTGATTCTCTACTGAGCAATAACAACAAACAAGGTATTAGCACTAGTCAGACGCAATATGATAGTCCTTCTTTGGCAATAGAATCTACAGCATCTACTTTGGGTGGGCTTTTTGATATTCAGCCAGGGATTGGAGTTGATGATGATAAAAGAGAGAATCTTAAAATTAAGAAGAAAAAGAAACACAAGTTTGGTAGACAGATATAACAAACCAATTAAACAAATAGAAAAAAAATGAGTAAAATAGATATTAACGAAATATACACGCTTTTTGAAGAGATTAAGGAGCTTATAAAATCGAAAGAAAGTAACAATGCAGAAGTTCAACCAGAGATAGTATTACCTGATTTATCAGCAATAACTGAACTATCGGATAAACTTGACAAAACCATTGAACAAGTGAGTAAACCGATAAAAACGGAGCATCGCCATGTGTTTAGTTTTGCATCAAGTAAAACATTTATTGGTGCTATGGTATTAGGTGTCATGTGCATACTTTCTCTTTTCACCATTATATACAAGCAAAAAGAGGCTGACAGCCTAAAGGATAATGACCTTAAATATAGATATATTCAGATGGTGGGGGAAGCTACTCCCAGCCTTCTTACTAACTTGGATAGCATATTTGAATATAGGCATGATAGTGTAAAGGTAATACGAAAAGAGGTTGTTGCCTATGAAAAGGCTGTAATTGAGAGGGCTAAGAGGTTGGAGAAGGCAAGGAAGATGTATATGGAGGCGGAGAAGCTAAGGGAGGAAGTAAAAAGCATGAAATGATGTTAAGTATAATGCCAATACCCATAAATCACACTTTTGTGTATTGCACAAAATATTTATCCTTCCGAACTTAGCGGCTTAACTCTCAAAACCATCAAGTATATGGAACCAAATTTAGAAGAAAGATACAGTAGAAACCGAATTTATGTAACTCCTGAAAAACAAAGGATGATCAAAGATTATCGTATTTTGCTTGCTGGAGCAGGTATTGGTAGTATTATAGCCGAGTGTGCTTTGCGCTTTGGCTTTGAGAATATTACAATTGTAGATGGAGATGTTGTGGAATTATCTAATTTAAATCGTCAAAACTATACTGTTGCAGATATTGGGAAATTTAAGGCTGAAGCTTTGAAAGAGCGATTGCTAGAAATTAATCCAAATGCTAATATAACTGCAATCAATATTTTTATTGATGAAAATAATATTGAGGAGCTTGTGAAAGATGCTGACGTTGCAATTAATGCTATTGACTTTAAGTCCGACATCCCTTTTGTATTTGACGAGTGGTGTCAGAAGTACAATGTATCCGTTATACATCCATACAATATTGGATGGGGTGGACTGGTATTTGTGGTTGAGCCAACTGGTATTCCGCTGTCAAACCTCTCAAGGGATCCTGAAAACTTTGAGTTGCGGTTGGTAGAACATATTAGTAATTACTTTAAGTTTTGGACACAACCCAAACCATGGATTGAAGAGTTGATAAAGCAGTTTAAGGAAGAGGAGTTTGTGATACCACCGCCACAGCTTTCTATAGCTTCGTGGATTGTGGGAGGGTTAGTCACTAATATAATATTTTGGATTGCCACTGGGCAAAAAATAAAACGATATCCTAAATTTTATCTATCATCTATTATAGACGATAAAAGTTAATTTATTTTTATAATCACTTTAGATGTTTATATCCATTTTTGATTTGTTGCTATAGATATTGCTTCTATAGTATTAGCAACACCTAATTTTTCAAATATTTGACGCTTATATCCCTTGATTGTATCTACTGATTTGAACATAAGTTTAGAAATGTCATTAGTGGTATATCCCTGTGCCGACATAAATAAAACATCTTTTTCGTTATTATTCAGAGGTGTTCCTTCATACTCTTTCCACTTGTGCGTCTCTATATTATATTTCCATCGTGTGTCACAACCTTTTTTGAACACTTCTATATTCCCTATTTCAGAATGAGCTGATAATGAGGCAGAGCAAAGTGCAAGCCAAACTTTGCCATCGTCAGTTAGTTTTATGGGCGTTATTTTGTGATTTATAAGTGTATCTTTTCCATTGGGTTGAGTTATTTGAAAGTCATAGCTAAGAGTGTATTCTAATCTACTTTCTATGGGTAGCTTTTCAGCAAATTTAAAACCAGCTCTATTTATTTCTAAAAGTAACGGTAAGTTGCTTTTAGGCACATTGTTCATATAAAACTCGTATCCCATCTCTAGCACTTCTTTTGGTGTCTTTCCACATAAAAACAAAGGATTTTCTGATACATAAAGAAAATTCTTTTTGTAATAATCAATTACATAAATGCTTTTATAAGTGCAACGAGCAAAAGCATCAAAAAACTTCTCGTATAATTCTATAGAGGCATAGTTTTCATCAGGGATGAAAATAATTTCATTTTCTTTGATAAAAAAATCATCTTTTGTTATCATCTTTAGTGCTTTATAAAGTTTCAGTGTAAAAATAATAAAAACAAATCAATAAACAGGAAAACTTACACTTTAGTGTATATTAAGTTGGTTTTAAATCAGATATTTTTGTGTAATTGAATCAAAATATAATTAAAATGGATAAATTTATAGCATCTTATCACAATTATTCAATTTGGCAATTGTCCGAAAACGGACTAATGGATTTAGCACAATTTGTGGTATATGAAAATTATAAGCATCACCAGATGGTGGAAAAATTGAATAATGATTTTCAGTCGGAAATAATTTCGGTTTACAACGAAGAAATGAGATATTTTAGTCGCTCGGATACATTTGTAGCAAAAAGTAAGGATAATGATATTATTGGAGCAATACGATTGATGAATTGGGATAGGAAAGAAGCATTGCCTATGCATGAGCTATTTGATATTGGAAGTAAGTATGATATACCACTTGAGTATGAAAACACGCCAATATGGCATATAGGGAGATTGGCAATAAGCAATAAAGTTGGCAGGTATGGTATTGTATTGTTTAAGTTACTTTTGGTTTATGCTATTTCTCCTATTTGTAAACAAAAAAAAGGTATTATACTTGCCGAGTGCGATAGCAAACTCTTAAAAACTTTACAAATTATGGGTATGCAGGTAAAGCCTCTGGGCAAGGGTGCCCATTATTTAGGCTCAGAAACAATTCCCGTGTATGCAACATACAATGGAGTAAAGAGATTTTTCTTTAACAATCATTCACTTATGTGTAATAGTCAAGTAAATACATTCTCTGATATACACTAAAGTGTGTATTTTCAATTTTCGAAGCAAAAACACACTTTAGTGTATGGCTTGTAATATAAATAGTGTTTAATTTTACTTTCATTAATGTCAATAAACATGAATATGTGTTTTATTGATAGTTTACATTGTATTTGCGATACTTTTAAAACATTAATTGCTAAAATTACATGAAGTTTGCACCAATAAAATATACTCCTCACCTATACTTACTTATTCTTGCAGCAGGGGCAGTGTTCTGTATTCCTAACATTTTTGTAAATAGGTTTATGGTAGCACCCCAATTGTGGATGCAAGCAGGCGTTAGCATAGGTATTACTGGGTTTATTTTATTTAAAAAGGGAGAAATAGACATTCCTCCAAAAGGCTATATCTATTTGATGACATCATGGGCAATATATCACATATATTATAATTGGGGCAATACCGAAACGATAACAACAATTACTACACTCATTGGAGCCCTCTTTCTGCTCTATGCAATATGGACAGATGTAAAAGATAAAAGGGCAGTGTTCGCCATTTTCACATTAATAGGATTGATGATTTCGTTGTGGGGGTTAGCTCAGCTTTTTGGGCTGTTGCGCTCCTACAATGCTTCATTTGACATAACTGGGCCGTTTGATAACCCAGCGGGCATTTCGGCATCACTCGTAGTTCTATTGCCATTTTCGCTTTATTGCTGTAGCTATTCAAAAAATGTGTATCGTGTGCTCTCAATCATTGCCACTTGCATTATTATATCGGTAATAGTATTAACCAAGGCTCGTGCAGCCATTATTGGCACTACAGCTATTCTTCTATTATTTGCAATTGGCATTCTCAAGAATAAAAATATTAAGCTTAGCATTGTTCACTACTCTGCTATTTTGGTAGTATCTATACTATTGTTTGTAGGGCTGTTCTTTTTCAAAAAGGATTCGGCAAATGGCAGACTACTAATATGGAAATGCTCAACACAGCTAATACTGCAAAAACCTATACTAGGGCATGGTGGCAATGGATTTAATGCAAATTATATGAACGAGCAAGCTACATATCTAGCCAGTCATCCCGATAGCAAATATATAATGCTTTCCGACAATGTGCGAGAGCCATTTAATGAGTTTATAAGGTGGGGAGTAAATTATGGCATAGTAGGATTGTCGCTAACAATGCTATTAGTTATTGTGCCGCTATGGGTTTCGCGAAAGCATAAATCACCCGAGTTGCTATATATCCAATTAAGCTTGCTCTCAATAGGCATTTGTGGATTCTTTTCATATCCTTTCAGCTATCCGTTTATTAAGTTGATTACAGTTGCACTGCTTGCCTTTTTGTTGGCAGAAGTAAGAACCCAAAGAACAACCATTAATAATAACTTGTGGACACGAGTGTCACTATCACTTCTCCCTATAGCATTGTTATCAGCTACTGCATATCAAGGCTATCTTGAGCGAGAGTGGCACACAATAGCTCACAAATCATTAAGGGGCGAAACACTGCTAATGCTACCGAAGTATGAATCTCTTCATGCATATTTGCGTTACAACGATCTGTTTTTATACAACTATGCTGCGGAGTTAAATGTGGTGGGACATTATGATAAGAGCATGCAAATAGCCAATGAGTGCAACAAACTGTGGGCGGACTACGACTTGCATATGCTAATGGCTGACAATTGCTTAAAGCTACAAAGATATGGAGATACAGAAGCGTATCTAAAACAGGCCTCGGCAATGTGCCCCGTTAAATTTATGCCACTGTATAAGCTAGCTGAGCTTTACATAAAAACTGAACAAAAAGAGGAGGCGCGGATATTGGCACTAATAATATTAGAAAAGCGAGTTAAAGTTGAATCAGCAATTATAAACAATATTAGATTTAAGGCACGGGATATATTGAAAAATATTGAAGCTATCACATAATAATTTATATAACAACATAATATTTAGAATATGAACAAGTATATTTGGATTTCTATTAAAATGCTTTTTGTTAGTGTTGCATTTTTAATATTTTTTTCTTGTGGCAATAATTCAAAATTGCTTTATGATGAAGATATTGATAAAGTTATCAAACTAGCAAAAGAAATGAATAAACCTTTTTGTGTAATATTGATTAATGATGAAAGCTCGCCAATAACTTACTCCTATTTAGATAAACTTGAAAATGGGAAAATCAAAAGAAGGAATAGAGTTATTTTTAATATTGTAGATTCCTCTTTGCCAGAAAACAAGTGGTATTCCCAGTGGTTGGGGATAAATAATGATGTTATAACATGTGTTTTTTCACCCTCTGGCATATTAATGTCTATAGTAACTGGAGCATCTTCATATTCTTTTGATTGTATTAATAGGACCTTAGATAATGATCTGTATTGTAGAGAGTTTGGCTATAATCCACTGTTATCCATAGCAGAAACTAATGATAAGATTGATTTTTTGAATTTGGTATTGGAATGCCATATAAACATAAGAGAAAATAAAGATATTGATACTAAAATAAACAGATCACTAAATATATGTCAGTATCCATATAATTTATACTTGAAATTATTAAATTCTCAAATACATGGAAATCATGATGATGCTAAATATTTAGCAGAACAATTATTCACATTTGATAATAGTCACTACTTGGTATTATACTCGGATATTTATGATAAAGCTAGGTACATTATTAATCCTAATTTTGATCCGAAAAATGAGCCATTACTCACAATAAATAAAAAGCATTTTTTCTTTGATAATTCTGTGTTAAATCAATCAAATCTATTCGAGATGATTTTATCTAATTCGGGTGAGTCAGACTTAATAATTAAGGATGTTGATGTTGGTTGTAGCTGTATAAGAATGATTGATAATAATATTCCATATATAATTAAACCTAAAGATTCTATCACTATTTGTTTGGAGTTTATTCCAGATAAAGCTGGAGAATTAAACAGAGAAATTTTTATTGTTTCAAATGCAATAAATAGATTAGAAACTGTAAAAGTAAAGGCAAATGTAGAATAATAAAAAAGGAAGGAGAATAAAATGTGAAGTTTAGATTTGAATATTAGTAATCTGTTGAAATGATATATACAGAGAACAAGACTTGAAATAATAATCTAGATAGTCTTATGATGCTTTATAAACAATAATTAAAATAACTACTTATGAAATATTTAATAAGCAAAAAGTTGAAAACTTATACTTTATTACTTGTGCTCATTTTTATTACTATTATGCAGTCATGTAATAATGAGGAAGCAAACCTAATTGAATTGGACTTTATTGAAAACTCTTTAAATTTAGAGGCTCCAAATGGAGAGATAATTTCTCAGGATATTTTGTCACTAAAGCTTGAATTAGGTAAACAAATAGCCGAAAATTTTGAAGATGATGTAGTATTCAATATAACTAATATTGAATACCTTCCATTAAATGAAGGTTTTTCTGCAATTATCGGCTATAAAACTGATGATGGATTTGAGGGGAACATAGTAAAAACAAATAATTCTTCTTTTAACTTTACATCAGACCTAATCGTAAGGCAGAATGTAAGGTCTAGTCGTTTAAGGAGTGGAGTAGAAAATGAAGGTGGGGTTACTATGATAATCTCTTGTAAGAAGTTAGGGAGTTGTGAATGCCGAGTTACAGCCATTCGTAAAGATGGAAAAACATATTATAGTTGTGGGGATTGTGACGATTGTGAGATGACTATTGAATATAAATAAAATGCAGTATTATGAATAATATTTTTAGATATATTTATGTGACAACCTTCCTTATAGGTTTATTTTGTTTTCTAAGTTGTAGTAATGACGAATTACAAGTTGGAATAAAGGAAACAGAACTATCTTTGAATCTTACTTCACCTAGCGGAACTAGGGTCGCAGAGAGTATTATGGAGTTGAAGTACGAAACCGCTATGGTTATAGCTGAAGTTTATGGTATGGATAAAGAGTTTGAAATAATGGGGTTGAACTATCTTCCTAGTGATGAGGGTTATATCGTTCTTATTGATTACAAAACTGAAGATGATATAACAGGTACTTATGCAATTTCGAAAGATGCGGAAATATGTTACTCTATGGATACTATGGTCTTAAAACATTCAAATAACAAACTAAGGTCGGGCTCTGAGAATGGAGGTAGTGGTTCGACTAAATATGTATGTAAGCCACATGGTCGCTGTCATTCTTGTACTCTTCAAGGGGTTTATAATCCCAGTACCGGCGAGAATATAATAACTTGCAGTTGTGATGAATGCAAAATGGAAATTACATATTCATAAAATAATGGTGCTATTCTATGCAAATAGAAATAGAGTGCAGTTTGAGATTTTATTTATATTAAATATCTTTTCTGCACTCTAACATTATGAAACTTGAAGTAAGAACTAAGTATTATCTATTTGTTTACCTTTAGGATAGCGAGAATACCATAATAAAACCTAGGATGCTTTAGTTATGGATTGGTTGTAATTTTCATTTTAAATTTTGCATAATTGCAAAGCTATTAATAGACTACGTGCTTTATAACAATATGAATATGATAAAAAAAACAATGTTATTTCTTTTTATTTTTGCTTGTTCTGTAATATCTTTTTCTCAAGAGGTTATAAAAAATGACGATGGAAGTATAACTATGGTCTCAGATACGATGATCTATCTTGATTCATCAGGACATAATATAGATATGAAAGTATTTAATGATTCTTTAGCAACAAGTAAGTACAATGTGTCATTTAAGATGTTGACTAATGGGATAGAAAACAAGTTAATTAAAAAGGATATTACAAAAAGTAATGATAAGCTACAATTGGGTAATGAGTTTCCCAATCTTGAATTAATTGATATTTATCAAAATAAAATCAATTTAGATAATACCCTTATCACTTTAATGTCTTTTTGGAGTGTAGAGTGCAGGCCCTGTATTGAGGAACTAACTGTGTTTAATATCTTAGCTAATGAATATCCAGAAGTTTCATTTATAGCTATAACTTACAATTCTAAAGAAAGAGTTAGTGAGTTCTTGGCAAATAGTAGATATAAATGGGATAATTTAATTATCGTACCTGAAAGTCAAGAATACTTTGACATGCTTGATATATTAGCAACCCCATTAAATATAATTGTTGATAATAACAGAATAATTAAAATGGCATCAACAGGAAAGAACATAAGAGGTACATTACGCTCTATAGAAGAGTTAATAAAGTAATTCAAAAGTGGGATAGTTAGGTTAGAATAATGAACTAATTCCTTTGAGATTGATAATTTAACAGAACAACGTTGGTACAAAATTTCAATATTGGTAGTCCCATGAGTGTATTAAGAGATGCTTGAAACAATAAGTAATTATGAAACTAAAAGAACAAATAAAAATAAACTGGCCATTTGCGGTAGCAACCTTAATATTTGGCGTGCTTGCAATATTACAAGTAAAAGACATTTATAAAAATGATACTCTATTTGGAGGTTCATATATTTTGATATCTGCTACGTTATCATATTCAAGCTTTAAGGAGGCTGAACTACTAAAACAAGAGGGCCACAAACTATTCAACCTTCCTATATATGCATCTGGAGTATTATCTGGTATGTGGTTGATTAGAGCGCTTGAATTATTCTTCTAAAAATAATTTGCTATTTATCGGTTAAACAGTTGACCGATAAATAGCATTAAACAATGAAACGAATCCTATTGTTATGCAGAATATTACTAAGATTATTTTTATATTATTTTTCGTTCTTTTCTGTAGTTGTTCTAATAATTCACTTAGCCCCTTAGAAGAAGTCTATAAACTTGCAGGTTCAAATAGTGGCGAGCTTAAGCGAGTTATTCGCCACTACTCGTCAGATCCTGCTGATAGTTTGAAGCTAAAGGCTGCAGAGTTTTTGATACTAAACATGGTTGATAAATATTCTGAGTATTATGATGCCCCTTGGCAGGATGTAGCTACTTTGAACATGAGGTGGAGTAGTTCGTCTGACAAGAACAAGGTGCTAAACACCTTTGAGGTGGGGAATATAGTGAGGAAGGACGACGTCACCCATATGAAAGCTGATTATTTGATATCCAATATTGAGCTAGCATTTCAGGTTTGGAATGATAAGCCGTGGGGGCAATATATACCTTTTGATACCTTTTGCGAAGAGATACTTCCTTACAGAATTGGCACAGAGCCACTAGAGAATTGGAGGGAGAAAGTGCTAGCTAGCTTTGCAGATGTAGATAATATGCTAAAGGAGGATTCAACATTAACAGCTGTGCAGGCATGCAGTAAGGTAAATAGTATTTTGCCTAGATTTAGAATGGATAAGGACTTTTCCAATATGAGCTATACTCAACTGATGGCTACAACAAGGGGGCAGTGCGATAGCCAAGCAGCTTTGGCTGCGTTTGTGATGAGGGCTTTGGGCATTCCCGTAACTATTGATTTTACCCCACAATGGAAAAGCTATGCTACAGGACATGATTGGAACAGCGTAAGTGATAGCACGGGTCAACATATATCCTTTCTAGGCACAGAAACTAATCCTCACGCATCGCATCAAGGCAATACATATCAGAAAGCAAAGGCATATAGAAACACATTCAAAATTAATAAGGTTACAAATGCTGGTGAGGCAAGTGCTCCATCACCATTCTACAGAAACTTGTATGACATATCGTCAGAACATAAAGATATGGTTAATGCATCACTACCTATAAATAACAAACTGAGAAGAGAGGGGGAAGATATCTTTCTTTCTCTGTTTTATGATTTTGAGTGGCGCATAACGGGCCATGCTGATGTAGATGAAGATAGCATCCACTTTGGATATGTAGGAAAAGATATTCTTTATCTACCTGTTTATTATTTGGATAACAGCATAGTGCCTGCCGCTACTCCATTCTACATAAATAACAAAAATAGCCTTTTGCTGCTAGGCGCTGATTCTCCTCCCGAATTGACCTCATTTAAAGCGTTAGAGCCCGTAGATGATATGCATTGGGCATTTAGAATGATAAATGGCAGCTTTGAGAGTTCCGCAGATTCATCTTTTATTAATGTACATATAGTACATACTATTTCAGAGTTACCTGATATTTATAACGAAGTTAAATTGGGCAAGGTACATAAATGCCAATATATACGATACATAGCATCAAGTGAAGGATGTAATGTATCTGAGATATCATTTTATGATTCAGAGGGAAATAAACTTGAGGGTGAATATATTGGTCTGTCTGGATCATATAACAATTTGGGAGATACTGGTGATAAAGCTTTTGATGGTAACGTAGCAACATATTATGATGCAGAAATAGTAAAAGACTCTTGGACAGGCTTAGATTTTGGTGAGCCCAAAGAGATAGCATCTATTCGTTACTCTCCCAGACTATTAGGTATCGGTATTTATGAGGGACATGAATATGAGCTCTTTTGTATGTCGGGCACAGGATGGAACTCTGTTGATACAAAAGTGGCAGATGGTGATGAAATATCATTTAACACACCTAAAAATGGCTTGTTGTATATCTTAAATAAAACTACGGGTAAGAGGGGGACGGTTTTTTATATGTTAGGCGATGATACTTATTATTATAATTAGAGGCCTACTAATACTTATAAATAGTGCATATCTGTTTTATATGATGATTAGAAAACAAGTAGGGCGTACTTTATTTAAGCCCTTTCATTTGTATCAAATTTGTACCATATGTTTGTAAGTCATTGATAAGCATTGTTAGTTATCTTTAGGAGAAAATCTATAAAACACTCTCGTTCTGAAACAATTAGGCGATGCTGATTACCAATAAAAGAGAAGTCTTTTCCTAAAGACATAATAAAGCTTTTGATATTCATCACTTTTTAATTCTCAAGAACTAGTTCATCTATTTCATCCCTTGGAGACTCACTATTGATGAAGTGCAATAGATAAAAAGTTCTCATAATTGAATCTATAATTCGTCCTTTAGTAACGGACGAATTATAGACTCAATTCAGGTAAACTATCAATAGCTCTTTGCTTCAACTCGTCAACAGCACGAGTATATTTTTCTGTGTGCTGAATACCACTATGACCTAGTAAACTTGCAACAGTCTTGATATTAGCTCCATTATTTAGAATGTTAACAGCAAAGCTATGACGAGCACAATGCCATGTTATATGCTTTGGTATATTAGCTAACTTAACCCAATGCTTTAATGACCTCAAGCACATAGATTGACTTGGAAGATTAAAAATATCATTATCAATCATAATACCATTTACTTCATAATTGCGAGATTCTCCAATAAGCGAGAGTAAACCATCATTTAATGGAATATTAACCCAGCTTTTCGAGCTACTTCCCTGAGTTTTCTTCTGATTAAAACTTAGCAATTTATTTGAATAATCTACATTTGAATACTTTAGGTCTTTTACATCACAAAAACGTATTCCTGTATAAAGGCAAAATATAAACGCTCGCCTAACATCTGGGTTTTGTTGTGGGTAGGTAGTACTCATTAATTGTTTTATCTCATCAATACTCAACACATCTTTTGTCAATGCACCTTCATCAGCCTTACATACAACATTGAGACATGGATTCTTTCTGATATAATCCTCTTCAACTAAAAACTTAATAATCTTTTTAAAACGCTTATAATGGGTTAATGCACCCTCCCCCTTACTTATACTTTGAAGGTATTCTACAAACTTTTCAATCATTTGCTTATCTATCTGCTCAGCAGTTATCTTATCCTTATACAAAGGATAGTCTATCAATATAAAGTCTTTAAAGCGCTTTATTGCAGCCTTAATCATTCGCTTATCACCTTTGGTATAGTTCTCATAATAAGCATCCATACAATCAAAAATATTTACTCTTTTGAATGGTGCTATACGATATCCGGTTGAAGACTCTTTCATCTGCTGTTCCTTCTCAAAACGAATCTTCTTTGCTAACTCTAAAACTTCTTTATTAGTTTGACGCTCAATAGGTGTTCTTGGATTCTTCAACAAATATAGATTTAGAGTTTCCTTTCGTCTATCCTTTACAATTAACTCATTACCTGTTTTTTCATTTATAGTCTTGGTATAACCTAAATAGTATTGTAAATACAAACTATAAGTGCCATTTGTCAACTCCTTTTTCAGAAGTTTGGGGTTATCGGTGCTCTTTTGATTTAAATTACTCATACTTTCCTTTGTTTAATTCGCTTACAAAGATACAGTTATATTCCAAATACTGGGGTGCCAAAGGGGTGCCAAAAGCAACAAAACAAGGGCAAAAATGGGCAAATTGGGTAAGCAACAGAAAACACCAAAACCCTGATTTAGTCATAGTTAACTACTTTTGATTGCACTTGTTTTCGGGGTCGTGTACCCGCTCCGAGTACGATTTTAAAAAATATCTTTGTCTATTGGCTGAATAAATAAGGATTATATTAAAGCACCTTTCGCAAGAAGGGTGCTTTTTTTATGGAAACTAATTTTTAAAAATTCTAATACCACCCCTAAAAATAGATTTCTGTATCTACGAAGCTCGAAGCTTTGCGTTTACATATGACTGACAACATGGGTATTATAGTCAAGTTCATGTGCAACAAAAGAAACACCAGCAAAATTCACTTTTAGGAGATTTAGGGATGGTTTAAAAGGTTTGTCTGCAAGTAACAAGAAATAAAAAACTCTATAGACCTATGAATAGCAACTCTTACGATTGCATAATGAAAGGAAATACTCCAAAATAAGCATTTCTGCACTTGCAGACACGAAAACAGCTAGGCTGATTGTGATTCAGCTAGAGCTGAATAGGAAACGGCTGGGCCGAAAGCATTTCTGCAGCAGCTGACATGTAAACGGCTGGAGCCTGTAGCATTTCTGCAGCAGCTGACATGAAAACAGCCGAGCCGATAACATTTCTGCAGCAACTGACATGTAAACAGCCGAGCCGATAATATTTCTGCAGCAGCTGACATGTAAACAGCCGAGCCGAAAGCATTTCTGCAGCAGCTGACATGAAGACGGCTGGAGCCTGTAGCATTTCTGCAGCAGCTGATATGTAAACGTCCGAGATGAAAGTAGGTCAGCCAGAGATTAAATGGCTTTGTATTGATAGATATAGAGGTATGCATGCGCAGAAATACAATTTACTCTCTTTATAGCGACTTTACATTTGTAATAACGGACTCAGTTGAGCAAAGTGTGATTATAAATTTGCACGAATGTGTTTTTTTCGGTTAATAATGCTTTTGCTTTTTATGAAAAGGAATTTAGTAAATAGCATTTGGGTTGCATTTATATAAATGTATTTTAACCCACATTATTCATATTTCCATTAATGCAAAACCCCGTTTTTTTGGTAATGTTCGCTTTGTTCATGCCTTTGAGACTGTCAAAGGGTACGCAACTGCTTCTATCAGTAAACTTCTTAAAAAGGAATTGCTGTATCAGCGGAGCCCGACGCCTTGGATATACTCAAGGCTAAGAACGTGAATATTACGGGTTAATCTTATATAAGTCCCTAAATTGTTGTACAACAAAGCTTTTTTCTTACTTTTGTAGCATGTTAGTAAAATTATATGAAGATAATCCAAACCAACGTGAAGTTGACAAAGTAATAGAAGTGCTTCGCAATGGTGGCATTGTTATTTATCCAACAGACACACTTTATGCTTTTGGATGCGATGCTTTGAATGTGCGTGCGGTTGAGAAAATTTGTGAATTGAAAGGTATCAATCCACAAAAAAACAATCTATCTATTATTTGCTACGACCTGAGTGACATAAGTGAGTATGCAAAAGTGAATACAGATACATTTAAGCTTATGCGAAAGAACTTACCAGGTCCTTTCACTTTCATTTTGAACACCACCTCTACCCTACCAAGAATTTATAAGAACAGGAAGACTGTGGGAATACG
>SMEQ01000588.1_pt1 | contig 19302 bp, 15 predicted proteins | sample 2456281 | NCBI WGS metagenome assembly SMEQ01 (sample SAMN10132596, study PRJNA489261) | soil metagenome | isolation source: day1 antibiotic-loamy sand soil ammended with raw manure from dairy cow... | place: USA | collected 2015-04-01
CCAGAAATTGAAGATGAGTTTCATAACTTTGAGGCCCTAAATATTCCTGAGCATCACCCAGCACGCGCTATGCACGATACATTTTATTTTGATGCTAGCCGTTTACTGCGTACGCACACATCTCCTGTACAAATTCGTACTATGGAAGCACAACAGCCGCCACTGCGCATTATTTGCCCTGGCCGTGTTTATCGTTGTGATTATGATCAAACCCACTCGCCTATGTTTCATCAGATGGAAGGCTTAGTGGTTGATAAAAATATCAGTTTTGCCGATTTAAAAGGCACGTTAAAAGAGTTTTTAAGTGCGTTTTTCGAGCGCGATATCGAAATGCGTTTGCGCCCCTCGTACTTTCCTTTCACTGAACCTTCCGCTGAAATAGACATTGAGTGGGTGATTGAAACACCTGAAGGTACTAAGCGTCGTTGGTTGGAAATTGGCGGTTGCGGCATGGTTCACCCTGAAGTGTTCCGTCATGTGGGTATCGATTCCGAAGAGTACAGTGGTTTTGCCTTTGGTATGGGTATGGAACGTATGGCGATGTTGCGTTATGGCGTGAACGATTTACGTTTGTTTTTTGAAAATGATTTGAAGTTTTTGCAGCAATTTAGATAAGTGGCTTTGTTCAGATTTGGTAATTAATTGGCTTGGCTGAGATTGTTTGTAGCAGGGCTAGGATGGTTACGTTCAAATTTAGTACTGGCTGCTTAGCTTAGATAGTATTTTTCTGGAACGCCGCAAGTACGTCCGTGTAGGCTTATAGATGGCATCCATGCCATCTAATATCCAGAAAAATATAATCTAAGCACGCCACGAGACCAGCCCGAAAATTTTGGCTCTATCATGAATTAGCTCTATTACATTCAAGCCAGCACTGCCCTAGCTTTATAAGTAAACTTAAAAAATTAATAACATCGCAGAACAAAGGCGTTCTGGGTGGGTAAATAGGAAAACAGGTATGAAATTCAGCGAACAATGGCTACGTGAGTGGGTTAACCCAGCAATAAGCACCGACGAGCTTTCTGCACAGCTTACTATGGCAGGTTTAGAGGTTGATGGTATTGAAGCCGTTGCCGGCCAGTTTAGTGGTGTGGTGGTAGGTGAGGTGGTGAGTAAAGAACAACACCCCGATGCCGACAAACTCAGCCTTTGCCAAGTGACAGACGGCACAGAGACCTTTCAAGTTGTTTGTGGTGCAGCCAACGTTCGTACTGGTTTGAAAATACCTTTCGCTAAAATTGGTGCTGTATTACCCGGTGATTTTAAAATCAAAAAAGCCAAGCTACGTGGGGTTGAATCCTTCGGTATGCTTTGTGCTGAAACTGAATTACAAATAGGCGAAGACAGTTCTGGATTAATGGAATTGGCCGCTGATGCACCGGTAGGCGCAGATTTACGCGAATATTTAAACCTTGATGACCAAATCATTGAAATTGATTTAACCCCTAACCGTGCTGACTGCTTAGGCATGGCCGGTTTAGCGCGTGAAGTGGCGGTACTGAATAAACTATCCGTTAATGCGCCAGTAATTGAACCTGTAGCGGCAACTATTGCCGATAAAGCTCAGGTAGATGTTATTGCACAAGATGCTTGCCCACGTTATTTTGGCCGTATTGTTAAAGGCGTTAACGTAAAAGCCGCCACGCCTTTGTGGATGGTGGAAAAACTACGCCGTGGTGGTATTCGTTCTATTGACCCTGTGGTTGATATCACTAACTACGTTTTACTAGAATTAGGCCAACCAATGCATGCCTTTGACTTGGCAAATATTGATGGCGGCATTCGTGTACGTATGGCGGAAGAGGGCGAAAAGCTTACTTTGCTAGACGAGCAAGAAGTCACGCTAAAGGCCAATACAGTGGTTATAGCAGACCATAGTAAAGCCTTAGCCTTAGGCGGCATCATGGGTGGTGAACACTCAGGTGTTACCGCAGACACCCAAGACTTGTTATTAGAAGCCGCTTTCTTCGCACCTTTAGCCATTGCTAACCGCGCTCGCCAATACGGTTTACATACAGATTCTTCACATCGCTTTGAGCGTGGCGTTGATTTTAAGCTGCAAGCTAAAGCGATGGAGCGTGCTACCGCCTTAATTATAGAAGTATGCGGTGGACAGGCAGGTGAGATCACAGAAGTTGTTAGCGAAGGTAATCTACCTAAAAGAGCCAATGTTCATTTGCGTGCAAGCCGTTTAGAGCGCATGTTAGGTGTGCATATTGATGCTAAAGAAGTAGAAGAGATTCTAACTCGCTTAGGCTTAGCAGTAGAAACAACCGCTGAAGGCTGGCAGGTATCCGTACCTAGCTATCGTTTTGATATCAGTATTGAGCCCGACTTAATTGAAGAAGTAGCGCGTATTTACGGCTATGACCGTTTGCCTACCCGCACTCCTTCTGCCTCTGTACCTTTGGCACAAATTCCAGAAAACCGTTTAGCGGTGCAAGAGTTACGCCGTGCCTTGGTGGCTCGTGGTTATCATGAAGCCATTACTTACAGCTTTGTTTCTCCTGAGGTTCAGAAAAAACTAGACCCTGAGCACAGCCCAATTGCCTTGCTTAACCCGATTTCTAACGAAATGTCGGTGATGCGTACTGACTTATTCGCAGGTTTGGTACAAGCCACCAGTTACAACCTTAAGCGCCAACAAAACCGTGTACGTTTCTTTGAAACCGGTTTGCGCTTTATTCCGCAAGCCGATGGCAGCTTAGAGCAAACTCCAACCTTGGCTTTGTCTATTACGGGCGAGCGTTTTGAACAGTCTTGGTCTGATAGCAGCACCGAAGTGGATTTTTTTGATCTTAAAGGCGATGTCGAATCTTTATTAGCGCGCACTGGTAAGCTTGATTCATACCGTTTTGTCAGTGCTAGTCACCCAGCATTACACCCAGGGCAGACCGCACAGATAGAAAAACAAGACGAACAAGGTCAGTGGCAGGTGGTTGGTTTAATGGGTACTTTGCATCCTAACTTGCAAAAGCCATTAGGCTTGAAACAGCCTGTCTATTTAGCTCAACTTTGTCTAAACGAAATTCAAGATGTTCAGGTACCGCGCTTTAATGAGTTGTCTAAGTTCCCAGAAATGCGTCGTGATGTTGCCTTGTTGGTAAACAAAGAAACACCTGTAGCCAAAATTTTAAGTACCATTCGCGCCAAAGCCGGAGAATACCTGACAAAACTTAACGTTTTTGACGTGTATGTTGGCAAAGGCATTGATTTAGAACGAAAAAGTTTAGCTTTGGGCTTGACGTGGCAGCATCCTTCGCGCACATTAACTGATGATGAAATTTACAATAACCTATCATCAGTACTGGCTTCTCTTGAAGAAAGCCTAGGAGCAACGCTGAGGAGCTAGCATGAATGCTTTGACCAAGGCAGAATTAGCAGAGAAGCTGTTTGAAGATCTTGGCTTAAATAAACGCGAAGCAAAGGATATGGTGGATGTTTTCTTTGATGAGATCCGCCTTAGCTTAGGTCGCAACGAGCAGGTTAAGTTATCAGGATTCGGTAACTTTGATCTAAGAGATAAAAGTCAACGCCCAGGCCGTAACCCTAAAACAGGGGAAGAAATTCCTATTTCTGCACGCAGAGTAGTGACTTTTAAACCAGGACAGAAACTAAAATTACGGGTTGAAGCCTATGCTGGAACCCAGCCACAATAACGAATTACCTATTATTCCCGCCAAACGTTACTTTACTATTGGTGAGGTGAGTGAGCTGTGTGATGTAAAACCACACGTGCTACGCTATTGGGAACAAGAGTTTACGCAATTAAGACCGGTAAAGCGTCGCGGTAATCGCCGCTATTATCAGCGCCAAGACGTTATTCTAGTGCGCGAGATACGTGCTTTATTGTATCAAGAAGGCTACACCATTGGTGGTGCACGTCAGCGTTTAACTGATGATACCGAAACTGATACTGGTGCAGTTGCTATGGACCAAGCATTGATTAAAAGTATGCTGGCTGAGCTAAAGGAACTGGCAGAATTACTAGAGCCTTAATAAGCTTACCCGAAAAAGCTTTATCTTTTCAGTAGCTTAGGTATAATGCGCGACGTCTTCACAGACAAAAGTCGGGATGTAGCGCAGCTCGGTAGCGCACCTGCATGGGGTGCAGGGGGTCGGAGGTTCAAATCCTCTCATCCCGACCATATTCCTAAAAGGCCACTCTAATACAGTGGCCTTTTTTTCTTCTACGAAACTCAATTCGGCTAGTCAGTTTCTTGCTGCATAAAATGACTCATACTGGATAAATTATATTCCTATATAAGAATATAGTATAATCTTATTCTTCTTTTATTTTCCTAGGGTTTTTCATGTTACCTTTTACCGTTTGGGGTTTGGCTTTAGGTCAGGCGTTGCTGGTTACTGGCAATATTTTATTGGTGACCGTGACCGCACTTATTGGTCAGCAGCTGGCACCTTCTGCTATGTGGGTTACTTTGCCGGTAGCTTTGCAATTTTTAGGTTTGATGAGCGCTACTTTACCGGCGGCTTTATTGATGGGTTGGCTCGGGCGTAAGCTTGGATTTTTTATAGGTAACCTTATTGGTGTGTTTGGTGCCTTATTGGCGCTTTGGGCGCTGTCTGAAAATAGTTTTTGGCTGTTCTGTGTCAGTACTGCTTTTCTGGGTATGGCTATTGGTGTAGGACAGCAGTATCGCTTTGCTGCGGTAGAGGCCAGCCCAGTTAGTCAACATGCACAAGCCATTGGCTTAGTGATGGGTGGTGGTGTGTTAGCGGCCTTCTTAGGCCCTAACTTGGCTGTGTGGGCCAAGGATATGTTTGTTGGTCAGCCCTTTATGGGTGCCTTTGCGGTATTGGCAGGCTTATATACCTTTACTACCTTGCTGATTTTATCTCTGCCTTTGCCAAAGCCATTGTCTGCTAAAGAGCAGCAGGGCGGTCGTGGGTATCTTGAACTTATTAAACAGCCTTTACTATTAAGTGCGGTTGCCTCTGGCAGTATTGGTTATGGGGTAATGGTGTTAGTGATGACAGCGACACCATTGGCTATGCAATCTTATGATTATGAGTTTGCCGATGTGGCCAGCATTATTCAATGGCACGTTTTGGGCATGTTCGTACCTTCTTTCTTTACCGGTCATTTGATCCGTTGGTTTGGATCAGTAAAAGTGATTATTGCCGGTTGTGTTATTTTATTGGCCACCAGTTTATTGACTCAGGTAGGCATTGGTTACATTCACTTCTTTGTGGCTTTAGTGGCATTGGGCGTTGGTTGGAACTTCACCTTTATTGGTGCCACCCATTTACTTACGCAGACTTATAAGCCGAATGAGCGTGCTCGTGTGCAAGGCATGAACGATATGTTGGTATTTGGTTTCTCTGCACTAGGCAGCTTGTTTGCCGGTGCCATGCAGCTAATGTTGGGTTGGCAGGTGCTAAACCTGTTGATGATACCGCCAATATTATTGGCGGCGGGTTTGGTTCTGTGGAATGCTAGGCAAGAAAAGCTAGCTTTAGGGTAGGTTTCACACAGAGCTTTCAAGTAGATTTCTTAACCAGTCAAAAGTGTAATATGCGTAGTCACAGGGAAGTGTTACGTAAGAAAGCCAAACGGATTGGTTTAAGATTCCAAAGAAGTATAAAAGCTTAAAAAAGGGTGCAATGGTTATTACCCAAATAAGAAAAAGAGCACTCAAGTCAGATATATACTTTTTAATTCCTTTCTTATGTTCCCAGCTCGACGGTGCTATATCCATATCAAAATAAAGCATGAACGGAACTCGGTAACCAAGTGCCTTGTAAATGGATAAGTAGGTTGCTTGAATTATATAAAAGCTAAGAAGAGTCAGACCTAAAGGAACGTACCATTGTGCAGAAGGGTTAGCGCTGTCAATTATGTGGTAAAGCTTAAAATGTAAAAGGATTGATACGAACGCTATTAATGGAATGCCTCTTTTTGAAAGAATGGATATCACAGCAAAAGACCATAAAAACATTAAAACAAAGGTAAAAACCACTACATATAAAGCGATAAGCAGTATGCCATCAGGAAAGCCTAAGTAGTTTTGAATGATATATTCAATGGCTGCGATTGCAGCTCCAGCAATAATTAATTCTAACAGCCCGTTAATAGTGCCAATAAAAGCAAATAGAGCAATATAAAATAAGAAGACGATTCCTGCTGATGCATGAGCTGTCTCATGATGAGACATGCCAGTGTGCTGGTTACGGTACTGGTATGGCATTTGATTTCCTAGCAAGAGTTCTGCAGTTAACATAATATATGGCATATCATTGTGGTCATGGCAGCGCAGTCGTGTACTTAATAAGAGCGGTTTCAGTTTCCTTGCAGGAATACGAAAAGACTAGGAGCGTGTTATGATTGCCAAAACTTATAAGTAAGGTGGATTTATGGGGGTTGGTTCTGATGCTGCGGCACCACAGAGAGAGACGTTTTCTGGTCGTAGTGCATTTATTTTCGCAGCAATCGGCTCGGCGATTGGTTTAGGTAATATTTGGCGTTTTCCTTATGTTGCTTATACCAATGGCGGTGGTGCGTTTATTCTGCCTTACTTGGTGGCGCTGTTAACTGCAGGAATTCCGTTACTTTTCTTGTTCTATTCTATTGGCCATCGCTTTCGTGGATCTCCCCCTCTAGCGTTTCGTCGTCTGCATCCTAAAACCGAAGTATTTGGTTGGTGGCAGGTATTAATCAGTTTTGTTATTTCTGTCTATTACGCGGCTGTTATTGCTTGGGCAGCTGCTTATGTATTCTATTCAATTGATTTAGCTTGGGGAGTTGATCCGACCAGCTTTTTCTTACACGACTTCTTACAGACTAGCGATAAAGTCACTGTTGGCTTTGATTTTGTGCCTGCAGTGTTGGCTCTTTTAGTGGCTATCTGGACGATCAGCATCGCCGTACTTGCTAGTGGTGTACAGCGTGGTATTGCCCGCTTGTCGATTGTCTTTATACCTTTGCTGTTTGTTATGTTTGGCTTGTTAGTAGTGCAAGCATTGATGCTGCCAGGCGCAGAAGTTGGTTTGAATGCATTATTTACTCCGGATTGGAGCAAGCTAACCGATAGCTCTATTTGGATAGCGGCTTACGGTCAGATTTTCTTTTCGTTATCGGTTGGCTTCGGCATTATGTTGACTTATTCCTCTTATCTTAAAAAGAAAACCAACTTGACCAGTAGTGGTTTAGTGGTGGCCTTTGCTAACAGTTCATTTGAGATATTAGCTGGTATCGGTATTTTTGCAGCGCTTGGCTTTATTGCGGTGCAAAACGGGCAGGCGGTTAATGAAGTAGTTTCTTCAGGGGTTGGCTTGGCCTTTATTGGTTTTCCTACTATTTTATCGCAAGCACCGATGGGCAACGTTTTAGGTGTGCTGTTCTTTACTTCGTTAGTTTTTGCGGGCTTTACTTCGTTAGTCAGTATTCAAGAAGTGGTAATTTCTGCAGTCAAAGACAAGTTAGGCGCCAGTCGTTTAAAAGCGACTTTATTGGTTGGGGTTGCATGTTTTCGACCACCACCAGTTTGAACCTGTTGGATCTTACCGACGCCTTTATTAATAGCTTTGGTATTGTCGCAGTTACTTTGGTTATTGTTTTAACCATATCGGTGGGCTATTCCGCTTTACCGACTTTGCGTAATCATTTGAATTCAGTGTCTACTTTTAAAGTAGGGCGTGGCTGGCAATTGCTGGTTGCGGGTGTTACTCCAGTGGTATTGGGCTATACCTTAATTAATTCTATCCAAGAGCGATTAACCGAAGGCTATGGTGAAATGCCAGCCATGTTTGTAAATATCTTTGGTTGGGGCATGGTGATTGCTCTGGTGGTGATCGCTTGGTTGTTGTCTAAAATATCTTGGAGTAAAAAATCAGCCTTGTATCAGCCCGATTTGGACGGCTTGCCTGTAGCTAACCCTATTTGGGATGAGCAGTTAGACCATAATCAAATAAATAAGGAGCAGAGCTTATGAATACTGCAGCAATAGTAATGATGGTTGTCGCTATGGTGACTGTATGGGGTGGCTTGGTGCTGTCTGTTATTAACTTAAGACGTCACCCGGAAGAATAAGCTGTTATCAGAATACAAAAAATCTACCTTTAAACGCCTGATTAACCGCTCGTAATGTCGCCCTAAAGGGACGCCCTACAAATACACCGTCTGTAGGTCGTGGTTTTAGCCAGACAAGAACAGTAAAAGTGTAGGTCGTGGCTTTAGCCCGACAAAAGAATATAAATACAGGTTTCGTCGAGGCGGTTTGTAACCGCCCGTGGCATTGAAAACGCCCACATTAAAACAGTACAAGTGTCGCTGTTACTGTGGTTCAGCGGCTGGTTATGCTCAGTGCTGTAAGCCCCTGCACCAAGGCCAAGCAGCAAGCAGCCCAGAGGCACTGATGCGTTCTAAGCTGGCACAGCAGTACTCGCCCACAGACGTTAGAGCTAAATAACGACGACAGTTGGTTGTCGCTTTTTGTACTGAGTAGCCAGCAACAGGGCTCTTCAGGTAAGGTTCATTTTAAAGCCTATTTAAAAGAAGAAAATGAATTTTATGAGCTTGAAGAAAATTCGAGCTTTGTTTTAGAAGATGGCCATTGGTTCTATGTAGATGGTTTGCCCAGTTTTAATAAAATAACAGTGCAACGTAACGATCCTTGCCCTTGTAACAGCGGTCGTAAGTTCAAAAAATGCTGTTCTGGTTAATAGTCTGGATAAAAAGGCCAATATGGTTTTTAGCCTGAATTATTTTCAATCTAAAAGTTTTAAAAATTTACTTTTACTGTGTGCAGTAGTGGTAGGTTTAATGCTGCCAGTAACCTTAAAATCAGAGCTCGAAATTGATTACTTGGTAATGCAAAAAACGCTGCAGCAACGCTTTCCTAGTGTCGCTGCTAATCAGCGCTTAAAGCAATGGCAACAGTTGCTGCTGGCAATTAAATCTAAAGATGAGAAGCAGCAAATTATAGAAGTGAACAACTTTTTTCATCAAAGCTTTAGTTATAAAACAGATCAGGCTTTGTATGGACAGAATGATTATTGGGCCACGCCAGTAGAGTTTTTTGGTCATGGTTTGGGGGATTGCGAAGATTGGGTAATTGCTCAATACGTGAGTTTACGCCAACTCGGCATAGCCGATGAAAAGCTACGTCTTATCTATGTGCGTGCCAGTATAGGTGGGCCAAATAGCAGTCTTTCAGAGGCTCATATGGTGCTTGGGTACTATGCAACGCCTAACGCTCAACCTCTTATTTTAGATAGCTTAATTAGCGATGTGCTGCCCGCAGCAGAAAGAATCGACCTTAAGCCAGTGTTTAGCTTTAATGCCGAAGGCTTATGGGCAGGACAGGGCAGTCAGCGTGCTAAAACCAGCCCTACCGCGCGATTGTCGCCCTGGCGCGATGCGTTACAAAAGATGAACGCAGAAGGAATTTACGTAAATGCCAAATAGAATGTTAAGAGGGAAAATATGACATTAACCAAACAAATGTGGATAGCCATTACTCTGGTCATCACTCTTACTTTTGTAAGTGGTTTTCTGGTAAGCAGTATCAGTGCGCGTAACTATTACCAAGAACAGTTACGAGTTAAAAATATAGATAATGCGACTTCTATTGCTCTAACACTAACTCCCATGGAAAAAGACCCTACCACAATAGAACTTGTTTTGGCTTCACAGTTTGATACAGGCCATTACAGTCGTATTAGCTTAGTGGGTGCTGAAGGTGAAGAGCTGGTTATAAAAGAATCGGAATTCACAGAAAGTATTGTGCCTAACTGGTTTAAGAAAATTATCGGTTTTGATATTCCAGTAGGAGTAGCTCAAATTCAAGATGGCTGGAATCAATATGCAACTGTATACGTTGAAAGCCAAAGTGATTATGCGTTAGCGGCTTTGTGGCGGGTGTTCATTTGGTTGTTGTTTTGGTTTTCGCTAATAGCTTTGGTGTGCGGTGCCATTGGTAGTGTACTGATGCGCTTGGTAAATAAGCCGTTAGGGTTGGTGGTTGAGCAAGCAGAGGCTTTAGGTGAACGACGTTTTATTCGAAGTGAAGAACCCAAAACACTTGAGTTCAAACGTTTAGTAAAAGCCATGAACCGTTTAACCGAACGAGTGCATGGAATGTTAGATGCGGAAGCTAAAAAGCTCAGTGAAGTGCAAAGAAAAACTCAGCTTGATGAAGTTACAGGAGTAGCTAACCGCTCTTATTTCTTTAAGTTGTTAAATACTCGTTTAAGTAGGGATGAGTTTTGCCAAGATTCCTTGTTTGTTTTACATATTAAAGAATTAGACCAGCTAAATGCTAGCCTAGGTAGGCCGCAGGTAGATCAATGGCTTAAAAGTTTGATATGGCAGATAACTACCTACTTAGACGCAAACTCTGAAGATTTTTCGGACTATCACATTGGCCGGTTAAAAGGTTCCGACATTGCCATAATGCTGACTAACTCTGTTAGTGCGGAAGAAACTTTAAAGGGGTTACAGGTTCATTGCCTTAAAGGAAATACAGCGTTTGCGAATAACCCTATTCTTTTTTGTGGCCGCTATTATGTTAATGGCGAACAGTTATCTTCTTTGCTATCCAGTATCGATCAAATGATTGTCGATATGGAGCAGGAAAGAAATATACTCAGTTTTTCTGCTCAGTCGACCTTTAATTTATTATTCAAAGGGTCGTCGGATTGGTACCAAGCCATACAAGATGCGCTTGCTCAAAATAAAATTAGTACGCAGTACTACCCTGTTTTTATGTTGAATGGCGAAACTTATCATCAAGAAGCTATGCTACGAATTGAGTTGAATGGCTTACAGTTTCCTGCCGGTAGCGTTATTGGCTGGGCAAAACGTTTAGGCCTGTTATCCGCAATTGATCTGCGCGTAACCGAGTTGGCCATTGCTACTATCAAGGATAATAAAAACCCTGTCGCAGTAAACATCTCGCTGTCTACTTTGTTAGATGCTAATAGCTACACTCAGCTAATACAGGTTTTAGAACGTACTGAGCCCGAAGTATGCCAGCTACTTTCATTTGAAGTGGATGAGTATGCGGCTCTAAAGGAGCCCGCTTTACTGGCAAGCTTCATATCTATGGCGAAGTATTTTGGTGTTACCGTAGGTCTGCAGGCTGTGAGTCATCACCTAATAAATATTAAAGAGTTAGAACGGTTGGGGTTGGAATATTTAAAGATCAGTCAGGTGCTGGTTAACGATATTGACAGTGATGAGAGTCAATTGATTTTACGCAGTATTTGTAACTTAGGTGGCTCTTTAGGCAGTGTGTTAATTGCTACGGGAGTTAATAATGAAACGAATATTAATATGCTAAAAACAGTGGGCTTTGATGCGATTACAGGCCCTGCAGCGCAAGAGGTTCTAAAGTAAAATAGAATCGTCGTCCTGCTCATTAAATAAGTTTAAGAGTGGGGCGTTCTTTCGTATAGTTTTACGTTTTAATAACTTTACCTGAGCGGCTTCAGGCAGCTCAGTAAATTGCACTACACCTTTATCAGTCAGCAGATCAATTAAGTCTTCTAATACGCGCGCAAGCTCGGCGTCAGAGGTAAGCAACTTTTTATATTTTGTGCGTGTAGGTTTAGGTAAGTTTGTTAAAAATAGCTGAAAATCATCCGAATTTTCATCAGCAAGCTCAAAACCAACCTCTTCAGTTTGGCTAATGGCAATAATCTCGCCTGAGTCATTACGTTTAATGTACATGCTAACTCAGCTCCTTAAGCTTTACGGCTTATTAATAATAATTGCATCCGGTCTTTCACATCCAATTTACTGAATGTAGATGTTAAATGTAACTTAACCGTTCTTACACTAATATCTAATTCACTGGCAATTGCTTTATTGCTTAAGCCGCGGCATACCGCTTCGGCAACTTGTTGTTCTCTTTCGGTTAGTTGCTCAAAAGGGTTGCTCTCGGCTTGGGGCAGTATCTTATTAATAGTACCAATTAAGCTATTAAGCAATGAGGGCGGTATCCATAGTGCACCAGAGAGAATAGCTTCGCTGGCATTTTGTAGGCTTTCGGCAGAGCTTAAAGCATCGATATAGCCTCGTGCACCAGCCAGTAATGCTTGTTGAAATTCACTCAGAGTACCTTCGCTGCTAAGTACTAACACGGGAATTCTTTTGTCGGAGTAATGTTTGACCACCCCTTGCCAGTCATCAACACCGGCGGCAGTAACTACCAATGAGGCATTAGGTAAATTTTGTGTGCTCGTGTTTTCAATTACCTGTGCTTTGGGCCACGCTAGTTGCCAAGCAGGTAGAGAGAAACCACCTTGAGTTATTAAAGCTAAAGCTGCTGTCATTGTTTTAACGCTCACTTAAAGCAGTTGCACTGGCACGTAATAGAGGCTTTAACAGATATTTTAAGACCGTTCGTTTGCCAGTAATAATATCTACCTGAGCTGTCATACCAGGAATAATTAATAAGTCTTTATTTAGGGCACTGTATTCTGTAACCAGCCGTACTGAGTAATAAGTGTTGTCTTTGTCGTCAGTAATAGTGTCAGCACTAATATGACTAACACTTGCTTTTACGCCGCCGTACACAGAGAAGTCATAAGCAGAAAAACGGAGAGTGGCTTTTTGTCCTGGCTTAATAAAGGCAATATCTTTTGGCGGAATACGAGCTTCAATAACTAATTTATCATCAAGCGGGACTATTTCTATCACCTCACGGCCAGGTGTCAGTACACCACCAACAGTATGGACATATAAGCGCTGCACGGTGCCGCGAATAGGGGAGCGAATGTCGGCCTGCAAAACCTTGTCAGCTAAGCCTTCTTCCGCCTTAGTTAGGGCATTTAATTTACTGGCCGAATCAGCCAGTTGGCCGCGCCAGCGGTTGGTTAATGTGAGTTCCACTTCACGCTTTTTGTTTTCAGTCTCTTTGATTGCAGATGCACTTCTAGCCTTAGTCGCTTGAGCACGGCTTAGTTCGCCTTGAATGCGAACAATATCTCTTTCTAGACGTAAAATATCGATGTCAGATACTGCACCGCTTTCAAGCAATGGACGTGTTATTTCTATTTCGTGTTGGGTAAGCTCTAAGGTTTTTGAGTGTTGGGTTACCGCGGCATTGGCTTCATTAAATTCTTGTTGGCGCTGTGTAATTTGGTTGGAGTAAACCTGTTGCTGCTTTTCAAGTTCTTCTAAGCTTGATTGGTATAAGCGCATTTCTCTTTGTAGAAGCTCTTCGTTTTCGACTGTTTCATTCGGAAAAACTGGGTTTTCACCAGTCACTAAAGCTTGTAGGCGAGCCACTTCTGCGCTCAGGCTGGAAAACTGTGAACGGCTCTCTGCGTAGCTAGCAATAAAACGGGTTGGGTCTACTTTAATAAGAATTTCGCCCGCTGCAACTATCTGGCCTTCGCGCACTAGAATTTCTTTAACCAACCCACCATCTAATGATTGTAAGGTTTGTAAGCGCTGTGATGGAATAACCTTACCATCACCACGAGCAATTTCGTCTAAAGGTGCCAGTGCCGCCCATACTATTAAGGCAAAAAAAGTAACAATAATAGAATAAAGTAACGAGCGCGCTCGTAAAGGCTGTTGGTTGATTCTGGCCCATTCAGCTCCTGTTACCCAATCGTCACTGCGGCCGGCATCTTGCTCTTCATTAAAAAAACGGTTTAACCATTTTAACTGATCGTTGGTGAACGACTCCATGCGCTGCATAAAGCTTTGGCCGCGAGACTTTTTCTGCTGATCAGACATTATGCGGCTCCTGTAATTCTGCCCTGACGCAGGGCTTCCATAATATTTTCTTTAGGCCCATCGGCGATAATACGACCTTGATCCAAAACAATTAGTCTATCGATCAAGGCCAGTAGTGGTGTGCGGTGAGTGATTAATATTAATGTTTTGTCTTTAGCCTGTTCTGCTAAAAGTTTAATAACTAGCTCTTCATTAGAGTGGTCTAGAGCCGAAGTGGGTTCGTCCAGAATTAAAATAGAAGGGTCGTTTATAAGCGCGCGTGCAATAGCCACTGCTTGACGTTGTCCGCCAGAAAGCTTTTGACCTCGTTCGCCCACAGACATTTCTAAGCCTTCAGGTTGGCGTTGGATCATCGCTGTAAGACCCACCTTCTGCACTATCTCTAAAATACTTTCATCGCTTTGATTGTGTGCATCAGCAACAATATTTTGTTTTAAACTGCCTAACAATAAGGAAACATCTTGGGGTACGTAACCAATATTGCGACGTAATTGAGTGGTATCTAATTGACGGATGTCTACTCCGTCCAAATAAATACTACCTTCAGTGGCGGGGTACAAACCCAGAATAAGCTTTTCTATGGTACTTTTACCGGAACCGTTTTTACCAATGATGGCAATGCGCTCACCAGCTTGTATTTTAAAGCTAACTTGGTTGAGTGCTTGTAATTCACTGCCAGGATAAGCAAAGTTGATTCCTTTAAACTCAATATTACCTTGTAGTACTGGGCGATCAATTCTTTGACTATCAATGGGCTGCTCCGCAGGTAAGTCCATAAGCATTTCCAGTGATGCCATAGCGGTAGACGCTTGATGGAATTGAGCTAACAAAGCAGCTACTTGGCTGACGGGTGCTAATGCGCGCGATGCAAGTAAGTATGCAGCAATCAACCCACCTTGAGATAATTCGCCAGCACTGACCAAATAAACACCGACAATAAGAATAGAAATACCAGTAAGTTGCTGTATCCAAGCTGCACCTTGACTGACCGACGTAGAAAGAAAGCGCATCTTTGCCGAGTTGTGGCTGATGATTATATTCAACTGCTCCCAGCGCGATTGAATATCGCTGTGCAAGTTAAAGCCTTTCACCGTTTCTAAGTTGCCTAAACTTTCTACCAATAAAGCATTGCGCTCTGCGCCTGCTTCCATACCTTGAAAGGCAAGGTTACGCATGTTGTACTGGCTGATTAATGCATAAACTATTATGGCAATACTGCCAACTAAAATAGGCACTGCTAAAGGCCAGCTGATGAGTAAAACCACAATGATAAATAATAATAAGAAGGGTAGATCAGCCAATGCAGTTAAAGTCAGCGAGCTAATAAAAGCACGCACTGACTCGAACGAATAGACACTGGCGGCTAAGGAGCCACTGCTATTAGGGCGATGCTTTAAACTTAGCGATAAAATATGATCAAGAATGCGCGCTGATAAGCGAATGTCTGTGCGACTGGCGGCTAAGTCTATAAACCAGCTTCTTAGTAGCTTTAGCGTTAAATCGGCAATCAACACAATAAACATGCCAATGGAAAGCATCCATAGGGTCGAGAAAGCACTGTTAGGCACTACGCGGTCATACACGTTCATTACAAATAATGGTGTAGCAATGGCCAACAAGTTGATAACAATGGCTGCAAAAACTATATCACGATATAAGGCATAGTTTTGTTTGATTACCGCCCAGAACCAATGACCCTTTTTGGCAGTGCCAAAGGGATTGTTTGATTTGTCGTAAGCTAAGTATTGAGGGCGAACATAAATACAATAACCACTGTAGTCTTTCTCTAGGTCTGCTAGTGAAAGTGTACTTTCTGCATTAGGTAACTCTGGGAAGATAACAACCGCCTGGCCATCATCATTAATACTACGAAGCACACAAGCACGGTTATCATTTAGTAATAAAATAGCAGGATACAGTGCTTGGTTTAACGAGCCGATGGGCTTTTTAACCAAACGGCTACTGAATTGAGCGCGTTTTGCCGCACGCTCAAAAATTGCAGGTGTGAGTAAGCCGTACTCAAGAGGTAAACCACTGATAATGGCCTCAGGATGAACATTACGACTATGAAGTCGACACACTACTAACAAAGATTGTAATAGAGCGCCACCCTCTAGAGCGGTAAATTCGTTCAAAGGCTTACTCCTTATTATTTATTTATTAGTTACTTTAGCCTCGATCCTACGGTTTACAGCATCCGCTTCTTTGCTTTTATCTTTGCGTTTTAATTTCTGAGTGCCGTAACCCACAGTGGTAATACGATTTTGGTTAATACCAAAGTTATTAGTAAGGATAGCAGCAATAGCTTTAGCGCGCTCATGCGATAAGCGCTGGTTGTAGCTTTCTGGCCCACCTATGGATGAGTGCCCAGAGATTTCGACTTTAGTATTTGGGTATCTTTTTAGAAAAACAGCAAACTCTTCAATTTCATTGTAATACTTGGCTTCTACTAACACAGACTCAGTAGAAAACTGGACTTTTAGAATGCTAATTGCTTCGTTTTGTTCGAAAATAGAGCAGCCAAACTCATCAACTTTGTCTGAAGTGGGAGTGTTAGGGCATTGGTCGTATATGTCTGGCACACCGTCCATGTCAGCGTCTTGTAACTTACCTTCGCTATTATTAATGTCAGTTACAAAGCAGGCACTGTTTTCATCTACTTGGATGGTTTCTGATCCTAAGTCTGACAGTGAAGGCAGTTCCGACCTATAAAGGTCAAGAGATTCAACCAGTCTACCCATAGAGGATAGTGTTCTTGCTTTAGCAATTTCTAAGTCATAGCGAGCGTTTGTCCAAGCACGACCGGCTTGGAAGTGTTCGTTTTCAATATCCAGTACGTCTAACAATGTACGCTGGCCAATATCAAATTGTTGCTTGTAACTGGTTGCTACGCGAGCAGAAGCTAAGCGGTGACGATTTAAAATAGGTAGCTGTTCGTTAATGGTGAGTGTGGCATTGAACGCTACCTGTACATTTTGACGAACATTAATACAAGCAAGGTCGCGCTGATCTTTAGCGGCATTAATTTGCTGTAATGAGCGGCGAATATTGGCTCTGTCATGACCACCATTATAGAGGTTATAACGTAACTCAATACCGATACTAGCCTCCGATTGACCTTCGTCATAACCTAAGCCGTCGTATGTTTGAGAGCCATAACGAGCATTTAGGTTTATTTTAGGACGGTAATCTGACTTAGCTGCTTGGTTGGCACTTTCAGCGGCTGAGATACTACGTAAGGCCGCGTGATAAATAGGGCTGCCTTGATAGGCTAGTAGCAAGGTGTCTTCAATATTATCTGGTAGTGGTGACTCTACGAAAATAAAATTATCTAATCTTGCTGCCGGTAAAGTACCGACTAAGCGCATAAAACGCGCGCTTATATCATGCAAGTTGCTCATTTCAGTGATCAAGTTAGATTGAGCTAATGCTAAGCGGCCGTTAATTTGTTCTAAGTCGGCGGAGCGTGCAACACCTGCTTTAGCACTTTTTTCAATTTGTTTGAAAACTCTATGGTGAGTTGAGTAGTTTTTGCGTGCTAGATCTACGAGTTCGCGCTGCTTTAATACATCCAAATAAGCAGAAAAAGTTTCAAGTGCGACCTTTTCAGAGGTTTCTAGCAAATTGAAGTAGCTTACTAATTGTAAGTTATCAAAACGTGAAACTTCAGAGCGAGTGAAGGCACCGTCATAAAGCATTTGGGTAAGAGTTATCTCACCATAACTACCATTATATGAACGGTTAGGGCCGAAATCTTGTCGGCGTGCATCATAGCCAACCGAAAAATCTATTTTTGGTTTATAACCTGAGCGTGATGCTTTATAGCCATAACTAGAAGATAAGAAGCTGTGCCATTTTTCTTCAACTTCAGGATGGTTTTCAATCGCCATCTGTACAGCATCTTTAAGACTGCTAATAGTAATAGGCTGATCAATAGTGTTTTGTTCAGCAAATACAGAAAAAGACATGGCTGAAAAGAACACAGATATTAGCACTGTGTTTAATGACTGCTTAAAAATCACGTAAATACTCCTTTTACGATCTAGCTTTAAAGAAAGTGATTATACAGACTAAATCAAAGATGTGTATATTCGTAACATTTGTAATCACTTTTGTTGCAAGCATTTTCGTCATGATTATAAAAAGTTACATAAAAATGGCTTAAATTGCCCTTTGGTACAGTACCTAATTGCCTTTTTGTGGCTTAAAGTGTCTAACTGGAAAAATAATTGAATTGAGTTGAGATGTATTATGGTTGTTGTAGCCGTTGTAAAAAGTATAGTCGGTAATGTTGTTGCGCGCGATGTTGATGGAAACGAACGCATATTAAAGGCTGGAGATAAGCTTTATGTTGGCGAAATTGTCCTAGCAAGCGAAAACGGTCGAGCAGAACTCGAGTATCACGACACAACTATTACAGTTAACGCTTTAGAGCGCTTAAACTTAGACGAGCAAACAACTCCTGTAGAAACTATAGATGCAATAGATTCAGCATTAGAAGACAGCGCCATTACTGACGTGCTAGATATGCTTGATGGCAATTCTGACCTATTTGAAGACTTAGAAGCTCCAGCGGCTGGTTTAGAAGGCGGTAGTTCAAGCAGCGCCTATCATCTTGTGCAGGTTGCCCGCATAGCAGAAACTTTCGACTCAATTACATTTTCTGCACCTAGCAATCTTTTTGTAACCAACGATATAATTACCAGTAACGCCTTCGCTGGCGACTCATATTCTGTTTTCGACCAAAGTGAAAGCGGCAGCGACAATGAAAGTGGCTTAACTATTAGCCAAGACTATGTTGCAGCGAATAGCGCAGTAAGCGACGCCAGCAATGCCTATCAAAATGTTCAAAACATAATAGATTCAGCCAACAGTGATGGTTTAATTACACCCGCTGAAAAAGAAGCAATAGACCAAGCCATTAAAGAAGCAGAAAACGCCAAAAATGCGGCACAAGATTTAGTTAACTCTTTGCCTGAAAATGAGAAGGGTGACCTGCAAGAGCAGCTTGATGGTTTAGTGAAAATAGACGCACCAGAAGCCAGTGATAATGATGACGCCGATGGCACTAAAGACCGTATTGATGCACAAGTTACTGAAGCGACTGACGCCGTTCAGAGTGCCGAAGATGCATACAAAACTGCAGAAGACGCACTAGAAGCGGCTAACCAAGACGGCTTAATTACCCCTGCCGAACAAGCTGACTTAGAGCAAGCGCGTAACGATGCCCAAGCCGCAAAAGACGCTGCTCAAGAGTTAATTGATGCCTTACCAGACTCTGTTCAAGACATAAAAGATACCCAACAAGACATTTTAGATGGACTTGAGAATATCACTAATATCACTATCCCAGCGGTTAACGATGCCGATGCTGACGGTACTGAAGACTCAGCCCAACTTGCAGCACAAGTGGCTGATGCTGAAACCGCAGTTAAAGCTGCTGAAGATGCTTACCAAGCTGCTGAAGATGCACTAGAAGCGGCCAACCAAGACGGCTTAATTACTCCTGCAGAACAAGCTGACTTAGAACAAGCGCGTGACGAGGCTCAAGCTGCCAAAGACGCTGCTCAAGAGTTAATTGATGCCTTACC